>JDSH01000039.1_pt1 | contig 57159 bp, 82 predicted proteins | sample 199451 | NCBI WGS metagenome assembly JDSH01 (sample SAMN02584198, study PRJNA231836) | bioreactor metagenome | isolation source: continuous culture bioreactor electron acceptor NO2- transfer2 day 38 after... | place: Germany: Bremen | reverse complement strand
GGCGTTCAGCGGGGGGGCTGCGCGCCAGTTCATCACCATCGCTTCGCCCAGGGCCGGGTCGCCGGACAGTTCACGCACGGCCGCACCATGGGCGACCTGACAGTACCAGCAGCTGTTGATCGCGCTGACAACCACCGCGATCATCTCGCGTTCCAGCTTGGACAGGCCGCTTTCGCCCAGCATCAGCTCGTTATACATCGCCATGAAGGGGGGGCGCAGTTTCTCCATGTCGAAGGCATAAGCCTTCAGCACGTTGGGGGGGATCAGGCCCAGCTTGTCCTCGCAGATGTCGAAGTATTTCTGGATATCCTCGGGCAGAGGATCGACCATTGGCAGATCGAGTTTCGTGACGGGGGGGTCGCTCATGTGTCTCCTCCCTTGATGCGATAGTGGTAATGACCCACCAATTGCATACCAAGGGAAGCGTAGAGAGGGTTTGCGGCCAGGTTACCCTGCGTCACGAAAAGGCCGAGCACCTTTGCGCCTTGTTCCTGCGCCCAATGTGCGGCGGTCAGGATCATGTGGCGGCCGGTGCCCATGCGGCGCAGGTTCGGGTCCACGTGCAGGGCGTGGATCATTGCGATGTCGTCATGCACGGCCACGAAACCGACACCGGCGGGCGTGTCGTCCGTGCGGCCCAGAAGGCCCGTTTTCGGTGTGCAGGCCCGTTCCATCACCGCGCGGCGCTGGGCGTGGATGCCGCCCTGTTCCCACAGCTCTGTCATGATGTTCAGAGGCGGCCAGACGGCGAAACCGGACACCGGCGGCGGGGGGGTTTCGCGGGTAATTTGGTCCACCGCCACGGCCCAGATATTGACCGGGTCAATGATGTCATAGCCGTGGGCGGCCAACATCTTGTCCAGGGGGGGCTCGTCCCACGGACGGATCTGGAACAGGAGCGGCTGGCCCAGCTCGCGCATGGCCTCTTCGGCCTGTTTCAAGTCCGCCTCGGTGGTTGGGAAGTTTTCGGTCGTGGCCGAGGCACGTTTGCCGCCCCCCCCGCGCCGTCGCGCACGGTCCAGGCCCCCCCTTTCAGCTCGCGTTTGGCTGGCGGCCAGGTGGCCTCGCAGACTTCCATCAAGGTTTCGACCGAGGGCAGGGGGGGGTGATCATGTGTCCTCCGGGAAGAGCTGTGACAGGGCGGTCATGGCGGCATCCACGCGGGCGGCGTCGCTGCCCCCCCGAATGATGATGTCCGCGCCATAAGCACCATTGAGTTGAAACGGGTAGGAGCCGATCGACAGGTCGTCGAACTGGGCGGCCAGGCCGCGCAGGGGGGGACCGGCGATATCGCCCTCGCCGCGCTGTACGCGCAGGCTTTGCGACAAGAGCGGCGCGCCACCGGTCAGACCGGGCAGAACGCTGGCCACCATGGCCTGGAACACGGATGGCACACCGGCCATGACATGCACATTGCGGATGGTGAAACCGGGCGCGATGGAAACCGGGTTGTCGATCAGCGTGGCGGTGTCCGGGATGCGCGCCATACGCTGTCGGGCCTCGTTGAACTCCCGCCCCCCCGAGGCGGCGTAGTGGTCGCCCAACAGCTTCGCCGCATCCGCGCGCACGTCGATATGGTCGCCAAAGGCCTCGGCCACGCAATCGGCGGTAATGTCGTCATGGGTCGGGCCGATCCGCCGGAGGTAAAGACGTGGGTGTAGGCGGCCGACAGGGCGCGCACCGCGGCCACGATGGCGGGCGCGTCGTCTGAGACCACGCGCACCTCTTTCAGGTCGATGCCCGCGGCGGTCAGCTCGCCCGCCAGGTAATGCATATTGGCGTCTCGGGTCCGGCCTGACAGGATCTCGTCCCCCCCGATGACCAGCATGGCGGCGGTGGGATTTGCGCGCATGTCTCGACCCTTTGCATATCCCTCGCGATGCTGTCCGTTTCTTCGAAGAACGGCCAGCCCCCCCGCGAGGGCTGTTTCTTTCCTTACTCCCGGTATATGCCTCGGGCATGCGATTTCCCACCCCCCCCTTGTCCCCCCCGCCGTGCTTATCCGTCGCTACAAGCGTTTCCTGGCCGATTGCCGGTTGGAGGACGGGCGCGAGGTCACCGCTCATTGCGCCAATCCGGGGGGGTCCATGATGGGGGGCTGAAGGATGAGGGCATGCGTATCTGGCTGGAGCCCAACGACGACCCCCCCAAGAAGAAGCTGAAATACGGCTGGCGGCTGGTCGAACATGATGGCGGGCATTTCACCGGGGGGGTTGATACCTCGGTGCCCAATCGCGCGCTGCGTCTGGCGCTGGAGGCGGGCGAGGTGCCCGAGCTGGTCGCGCCCTCTGTCCGTGCCGAAGTCAAGTATGGCGAGAACTCGCGTATCGACTTCCTGCTGACAGGGGGGGATGGGCCAGATTGTTATGTCGAGGTCAAGTCGGTCACGCTCTGCCGCACCTCAGGCTTGGCGGAGTTTCCCGACAGCGTGACCGCGCGTGGGGGGGCCAAGCACATGGGCGAACTGGCCGAGATGGCCCGCCGGGGGGCCACCGCGCCGTGGTGTTCTTTCTGGTCCAGCGCACCGATTGCGCCCGCGTGGATATTGCCCGTGATATCGACCCGACCTATGCGCAGGCCTTTGACGCCGCCCGCGCCGCCCGGGTCGAGGTGATCGCCTATGACACGCGCATCACACCGGAAGGTGTCTGGTTGGGTCAGCGGCTGCCGGTGGCGTAACCCTCAGGCCGCGTTGGTTGTCGCAAACAGCTGATCCGGGTCCAGTTTCGACGCCGGGACTGCGCATTCCATCACGATCTTCGCCATCAGCCCGGGTCCAGATGCCCCCCTGGGCCTGATCCATGATGCCGCAGGCGCCATGGCCAGAGCCAGCGTGTGCTGTTGCGGTGGCAGGTCATAGCGGGTCAGGATCGGAAAGACTTGTGGATAAAGGACCCTGGCGAAGTCCACCGGCGAATTGCCGGGCATGTGTTCGGGCGGCAGGCGGGGGGGCACGGCAAAGGCGTCGGTGCCGCCCACGCTGGCGGTGTGCTGGAAGATCTCGGACAGGTCCGGCAGGTCACCGCCCATGTCCTGCGCCCGACCGGCAACCAACGACCAGAGGGAATAGGCGTCCTCGGCCACATAATGGTTGATCCGGTTGCCAAACCACAGTTTCTCGCCCCCCCGCCCGGTGGTCAGGATCATCACATCGGGCATCTCGGCCTTCTGCTTGCCGGATTTCACCGCTGTCGCGACCTCGACCACGGCTGCAAAACCGGCCAGTGACCCAAGCGCGCCCAGTATGGTTTCGATCCGCAGCCCGCGGTCGTCTTTCAGCCATTCGGACAGGGTCGCCACGATATCCATCTGCGTGATATGGGCGCGCAAGAGCGGGTTTTCGCGCTCCTGTTCAGCAATCGTGCGTTTCATTGCCTCAACGCCGGGGGGGGAGGAGCCTGGCGTGGGCCGCGGTTCTTCTTTCTTCTTCTTGCGAAAAAAACATGTGCCTGTCCTTGTTCATTGCGCCTCAACCATGGCGAGAGATTGCGGCGCAGTTAAGGCCGCGATCGGGCAGGCTCTGGTTTCTTCGCCGCGCATGGCCTATCTAGGGCCAAAGGCAAGAAGGATTGGACCCTTGGACGACACCCGTGGACGCACCACGCGCGATGGCATTCGCATCTATGAGCCCGGCGATTATGCCGGCATGCACAAGGCCGGTGCCCTGGCCGCCGATATTCTGGACCGCGTTGCGCCCATGGTGCAGCCCGGCGTGACCACCGGCGAGCTGGACGCGGCGATCGAGGCGATGGTGGACGAGGCCGGTGCCGTGTCCGCCACCATCGGCTACAAGGGCTATAAACACGCCAGCTGCATCTCGCTGAACCATGTGGTCTGCCACGGCATTCCGGGCGACAAGAAGATCAAGGACGGTGACATCCTGAACATCGACGTGACGGTGATCGTCGATGGCTGGTATGGTGATACCTCGCGCATGTTCGTGGCGGGCAAACTGTCCCGCAAGGCCGAGCGCCTGATCCAGGTCACCCATGACGCGCTGTTCAAGGGGGGGATCGAGGCAGTGAAGCCCGGCAATACCTTCGGTGACATTGGTGCTGCGATCCAGAAATACGTCGAAGGCACCGCATGTCGGTGGTGCGCGATTTCTGCGGTCACGGTCTGGGCCGGGTGTTCCACGCGCCGCCCAATGTGCTGCACTATGGCCGCCCCCCCGGCACCGGCCCGATGTTGGAAGAGGGTATGTTCTTCACCATTGAACCGATGGTGAACCTGGGCCGTCCGGAAACCAAGGTGTTGTCCGACGACTGGACTGCCGTGACCCGCGACAAGTCGCTGTCGGCACAGTTCGAACATTCGGTTGGCGTAACGTCCGACGGGGGGGTCGAGATCTTTACCCAGTCACCTGCCGGCAAATACCACCCGACCTGGGGGGGGTGACTGTGGCGCGGGCGTTACCCGTCTGCGCTCAGAAAAGAAATCCGCGTATCGCCGAACTTGCGGGTGTCCAGCAGGGTCACGCCCTCGGGCGGCGTGATGGCGGCGCTGTCTTCCCAGACGATGAAGCGTCCGGCGCGACCCAGCCGCCCGCGATGGCGGCGGCCAGCGCCTTTTCCCCCCCCAGCCCCCCTTGCCATAGGGCGGGTCGAGGAAAATGAGGTCGTGCGGCTCACCCGCGCCCAGCCTTGTGGCGTCGCGGCGCACGATCTGGGTGGCGTCCTGGGCGCGGCACTTGGCGATATTCTCGCGAATGAGGCTCAATGCCTTGCGCCCGTCATCGACGAAGGTGACGGAAGTGCCGCCGCGTGACAGCGCCTCCAGCCCCCCCAGCGCGCCGGTGCCCGCGAAAAGATCCAGCACGCGGCATCCGTGACCGGATCGCCAAAGCGCCCGCCCGACAGGATCGAAAACAGGCTTTCGCGCACGCGATCCGTGGTCGGGCGCAGATGTGCGCCCGCGTCGCCCTTGCCGACCGACGCCAGCGCCAGGCCACGATATTCCCCCCCTGCAATGATCCGCATTTACATGAGTGATTTCAGTTCGATCGACGTATCCGCGATGGCCCCCCCCTTGTCCGGCTCTTGCCGCCCTCGATCAGGCGCTTGCCGATCATGTAGGCGCGCGGGTCGTTGGCCGCGTCCACGGCCAGCAACGCGTCGCCCTTGTAGTACCAGAAGCTGACTGCACCGTCCTTGTCTCCGGGCCGCGTGACCACGGTGTCATAGCCCGCGTTCAGACCGGCGATTTGCAGTTTCACGTCATACTGGTCGGACCAGAACCAGGGCTTGGCGACGTAGTCGACGCCCTCGCCCATCATGTTACGCGCGACCACTTCGGCCTGGTCGATGGCGTTGGGTACGCTTTCCAGGCGGATGCGGGTGCCGCGATAGGGGGGGAAGGAGGCGCAGTCGCCCGCTGCGAAAATCGCCGGGTCCGAAGTGCGTCCCTGTGCATCGGTCTTGATGCCGTTGTCGAGTTCCAGCCCGGCGGCTTCGGCCAGGGTCGTGCCCGGAGCAATGCCCACGCCGACAATCACGAAATCGACCTCCAGCTCGGTGCCGTCGGTCAGTTTTGCGCCGGTTACGCGTGTGTCGCCGGTCAGGTGGTCCAGGCCCACGCCTTCCAGGATCTTGACCCCCCCGTGCGACCCATGCAAGTCGCGGAAATAGTTCGAGGTTTCCGGTGCGGCCACACGTTGCAGGATGCGGTCGGCCATTTCCACAAGGGTTACGTCCAGCCCCCCCTTCTTGGCGGCCACGGCGGCGGCCTCCAGCCCGATATAGCCACCACCGACGATCAGCACGCGGCGATCTTCGGCAAATTCGGGCTCCATCGCGTCCACATCGTCCAGACCGCGCACCACATGCACGCCTTCCAGCGCGCCACCGATGGCGGCGGGCAGGCGGCGCGGGGGGGTCGATCCGGTGGTGAGCGCCAGCATGTCATAGGACAGGGCCTCGTCGCCAATGGTCACGGTCTTGGCTGGCGGGTCGATCGCATCCACGCGCGTGTTCAGGCGCAGGGTGATGTCGTTCTCGTCATAAAAGCTCTCGGGCCGCAAAAACAAACGCTCCAGCTCCATTTCGCCCAGAAGGTAGGCCTTGGACAGCGGCGGGCGCTGGTAGGGTGGGGGGGTCTTTTCCTCGCCGATCAGGGTTACCTTCCCGTCAAAACCAGAGTTGCGCAGCTTGGCCACCAAGGAGGCCCCCCCGGCCTGGCCGGCACCGATGACGACGATATGGGTCATATAAAGCGTTCCTTCCTGTTTGCGCGCGAGCCTAGACCGTTTCACGGGCGACAGGAAACAGGAAAAAGCCCGCACGCGCTTAGGCAAAAACGAAGATGTGATCGGTGCGGGTGGAAAGCCGATTGAAGTTGGGTCGGGCTGTGGCAAGTTGGGCCAGAGACCTGCGAACAAAAGGATGAAACTGATGATTGAAGTTGGCCAACCCCCCCTGCCGGATGCGACACTGACCCACAAGGATGCCAAGGGCGTTCACCAGACAAAATTGTCCGAGATCCTGCCGGGTCGTAAAGTGGTGATCTTTGCCGTGCCGGGTGCCTTTACCCCCCCGACCTGTGACAGTGCCCACCTGCCCAGCTTTGTGCGCACGCTGCCGCAATTCAAGGCCAAGGGTGTGGACCAGGTGATTTGCCTGTCCGTGAATGATCCTTTCGTAATGGAAGCCTGGGGGGGCAACGCCGCCGGTGCCGACGGGATTGCCATGATGGGCGACGCCGATGGCAGCTTTACCCGCGCCATCGGGATGGATTTCGACGCTCCGCCCGTGGGGGGGCTTCTGGCACGTTCGCAACGTTACGCAATGTTGGTCGAAGATGGCGTCGTGACCCAGCTGAACAAGGAAGCGGAACCGGGTGTGTGTGAGCTGAGCGCAGGGGGGGAGACCCTGCTGGATCAGCTTTGATCTGACCGTCTGAACGGGCCCATTTCGGTGAGGATTTCGATATCTTCGCCGATGGCCTCGGCCTCGCGGGCGACAAAATCCTCAACCGCCGCACGAAAGCCCGGATCAGCAATCCAGTGCAGCGAGTGGGTCGGCACGGGCATGTAGCCGCGTGCAAGCTTGTGGTCGCCCTGCGCACCCGCCTCGACGCGGTTCAAACCCAGCGCCAGGGCGTGGTCGATGGCCTGATAATAGCACAGTTCGAAATGCAGGCAGGGGGGTGGTGTTCGCGCGCGCCCCCCCAGTAGCGGCCATAAAGCGTATCGCGTCCAATGAAATTCAGCGCGCCCGCAACGGGCTGGCCATCGCGTTCCGCCATGATCAACAGGATGTCGTCGGCCATGGTCCGGTGGATTTCGTCGAAGAACGCGCGCGTCAGATAGGGTCGGCCCCCCCATTTGCGCGCGCCGGTGTCCTGGTAAAAGTGCCAGAACGCGTCCCAATGGGCGTCGTCCAGGGTGTCGCCGCGCAGCGCGATGATCTGCCCGCCAAAGCGCTGCGCCGTGGTGCGTTCCTTGCGAATGTTCTTGCGTTTGCGCGAGCTGAGGCTGTTCAGGAACCCGCTAAAATCCGCGTAGTCCTTGTTTTTCCAGTGATATTGCTGGCCCAGCCGGTGGATCAGGCCGATCTGTTTGCCCGCAATCGCCTCGGCTTCGGTGCAGAAGGTTGTGTGCAGCGAGGAAAGCCCGTTGTCTGCCGCCACCTGCACCGCGCCCTGGATCAGGGCGGCGAGCCCTTGGGCCTCGTATCCCGGACGGGTCAGGAAGCGGCGTCCGGTGGCGGGGGGGGTAAAGGGCACGGCGATCTGCAGTTTCGGATAGTACCGCCCGCCTGCGTCCTCCAGTGCATGGGCCCAGGAATGATCGAACACATATTCGCCCTGGCTGTGTCCCTTGGCGTAGAGCGGGGGGGCGCAGGCGATGATCTGGCCGTCCTGGTGAACGGTCAGGTAGTGCGGCTCCCAGCCGGTGCCCTTGCCGACACTGCCCGAGGCTTCCAGCGCGTGAAGAAACCGGTGGGTTGTGAAAGGATCAACCGGTCGCGCGCTGCCTTCGGGACAGGCGCAGGCATCCCAGTCTTCGGGCGCAATGGCCTCCAGGTTGTCGTGCAGCCGTATCCCGATCCTGTCGCTCATGATCTGAAGCTAGAGTGTGGGGGGGGCACGCGGTCAAGCCGCGTAGCCCTCGAAGGTCACGTTGTCGGCGACTTTGCGGGCGCGGGCCTCTTCGTCGGGCGTGCGAATGGTCCAGCAGAGCACCGGCAGGCCCTGCGCCTTCAGCTCTGCCACGCGCGGGTTTGCAAGGTCGCGGTGGTCGTGGCTGATGAAGCTTGCGCCGACGCGGTCTGCATCCGGGATGGAGCGCAGCCTGCGGCAGGTTTCAGCGGGCAGGAGCGTCCAGTCCGTTTCATCGTAGCCGCTGGTGGTCAGCCCGACCGGCAGGCCGGTGCCCAGTGCGGCGAAGGCCGCAACCGAATGCGGGTTGAAGGACATGACGGCGGCGGGACCAGCATAGTTCGCCAACAAGTCTGCGGCGGCCTGTTCCAGTGGTCCCACGTTCGGGCCCATCGCACCGTCCTGGTCCTTGATCTCGATCAGCAACGGGGGGGCGCGGCCGTCGACCAGGTCCAATACCTCGGCAAAGCCGGGATCGTCTCGTTCCCGCCGGTCAGCGGGATCGCGGCCAGATCAGTCGCTGTGCGTTGACGTACGGGGGGGCCTTCGGCACCGGTCAGCCGTTTCAGGCCATAGTCGTGAAACACCATGGCCTGCCCGTCGCAGGACATCTGCAGGTCGATCTCGATCCCATAACGGCCCACGATGGCCGCCGCGATGGCCGCACGGGAGTTTTCGGGCCGCCCCCCCGCCGTGACATCATGCAGGGCACGGTGGGCGATGGGGGGGCGGTCCAGAAAGGCGGCGGGAAGGGTCATTTGATCTGGAAAATCCCTTCGATTTCTACCGCCACGCCGAAGGGCAGGGAGGCCGCGGACACCGCCGAGCGCGCGTGACGTCCGGCGTCCCCCCCCAGGCTTCGACCATGAAATCGGAGGCGCCGTTGATCACTTTGGGTTGGTCGCCGAAATCGGCCGTGGAGTTCACGAAACCTACCAGTTTACCACGCGCACGAGGCGGTCGAGGTCCCCCCCACCGCAGGCCGCCTTCACCTGCGCCAGCAGGCTGATCGCGCAGGAGCGCGCTGCCGCAGCACCCGCGTCGGCATCCATGTCATCGCCCAGTTTGCCCTTTGTGAATTCCCCCCCATCGGCCATGCTGATCTGGCCCGAGATATGCACGAGGTCGCCAACCTGCACGTAGGGCACATAATTGGCGGCGGGGGGGGCCGGGGGGGCGTCGGGCAGGGTAACGCCCAGCTCGGCCAGGCGGGATTCATAAGCGCTCATATCAGGGTCCTTTCCTGTTCGTTCAGGCGGACGCTAGCGGTGTCGGGGGGGCCGGTTGGAAAGTCTCAGTTTTCGCGGAAGGCCTTGTTGAAATAATCCATCAGGGGGGGTTTGACCAGATAGGCCAGCGGCGAGCGGTCGTTGGTGCGCAGGAATGTGTCCACCGGCATGCCGGGGGGGATCAGCACCGTGCCTTCGGGCAGGCGCGCGGCCTCGCCCTCGGCCAGGTGGACCTCGGCGCGGTAGAAACTGGCCCCCCCGGTGCCCTCATCGGTAAAGGCGTCTGCCGACAGGGTCATGACCCGGCCGAAAAGCTGCGGAGTGGTGCGGCTGTCAAAGGCGGGGGGGAAGGTCAGGATGACCTCCTGGCCGACAAAGACCTGATCGACATGGATCGGGTCGACCTTCGCGGTGATCACCAGCGGGCGGTCCTGCGGCACGATGAACAGAACCTGTTCGGCCGGTTGCAGCACGGCGCGTTCGGCAAAGATCGACAGGCCCAAAACCACCCCCCCACCCACCGGCGCGCGAATGTCCAGACGCGCCATCTGTTCGTCCAAGGCGCGCAACTGTTCGGCCAGTTCCAACGCATTGGTCTGGATGTCGCGCAGATCGGTGATCGCCTCTTCGCGGCGGGTGGTTGACAGTTTCAGCGCCTCGATCTCGATCTCCGTGATGCGGCCTTCACTTTCGGCGCGCTGGGCGATGAGTTCGCCGCGACGGCCCTGCAACCCCCCCGCTTCGGTGCGTTGCAATTCCAGCACGCGGGCGGCCTGGGTCAGGCCCTTGTCCAACAGGGTCTGCTGGTTCTTCAGCTCTTCCTGCAGCAGTTCAAGCTGGCGTTCCAGCGCGGCGTGCTGAGCGTCGATGCCGTCGATCTGGCTGCGGATCTGGGCGGCGCGGCGGGCAAGCTGACCGGCTTCGGTGGCCAGCGTTTCCGCGCGGGAGGCAAACAGCCGTTCCTGTCCGGCAAGCTGCGCGGCCAGATCGGGCTCCTGCGCGGCGCGGTCCAACAGGTCGGCGGGGGGGAAGGTAACGGTTTCGGCCCCCCCGTCCCGTTCGGCTTCGAGCCGGGCGCGGCGGGCCATGAGTTCGTCCAGCTGGCTACGCACGATTGTGCGTTCGCTTTTCAGCCGACTCGGGTCGAGCCGGATCAGCACGTCACCGGGGGGGGCGACCACGTCGCCTTCGTCTACCTCGATAGCGGCAACGACCCCCCCGCCGTCGGGGGGGTGTTGCACCACCTGGCGATTCTGGTCGACTTCAACCAGGCCTTGTGCGACCACCGCGCCTGAAATATTCGCCATGACGGACCAAGTGCCAAACCCGCCGACCAGAACGGCCAGGGCGAGCAGACCCAGCACCAAAGGGCGGCGGGCAGAGAATTTCCGATCCCTCATCAGCTTACCCCCCCCAGGCTTGCGTGCGCCCTGGATCTCGCGGGCGTTCTGCACAGTCTTGGCCAGCACCTCGTCGCGCGGACCGAAGGCGCGGACCTGACCGCCATCCAGCACCAGAAGCAGTTCACATTCGCGAATGCCGTCGGGGGGGCGGTGGGCCATGATCATGACTGCGCCGCCTGCTTCCTTGTGGGCGCGAATGGCGGAGTTCAGCGCCACGGTGCCGTCATTGTCGAGGTTTGAATTCGGCTCATCCAGCACCAGCAGAACCGGCGCGCCGAACAGGGCACGGGCCAGACCGATGCGTTGCATCTGCCCGCCGGACAACATGCCGCCGCCTGCACTGACGCGGGTGTCATAGCCGTTTGGCAGTTGCAGGATCATCTCATGTGCAGCGGCCGTCTTGGCGGCATGTACGACGGCGTCGTCACAGGGCGTCAGGGCGAGACCCGCGATGTTTTCCGCAATCGTACCGTCGAACAGCTGCACCCGTTGCGGCAGGTATCCAATGTGCTGGCCCAGCACGGCCGGATCGAATTGATCCAGTGCCGCGCCGTCCAGCCGGATCTTGCCCCCCCCGCCGGTCGCCAGACGCCGGTGATCGCACGGGCAAGCGAGCTTTTGCCTGCGCCGGAGGCACCGATGACGCCCATGGCAAGGCCGGGTTTCAGTTCGAAACTGACCATGCGCAGGGAATGCTGGCTTTTGCCCGGCGGCACGACGGTGACATTTTCGGCTTTCAGATGCGCCTTGGGGGGGCGGGGGGGCAGCTGGGTGCGCGGGGGGGCTTCCACGGGCACTTCTGCCAGAAGCTCGCCCAGATTACGCCAGCCCATACGCGCGCGTTGCACCACGGCCCATTGGCCAATCAACACATCGACCGGTGCCAGGGCCCGGCCCAGCAGGATCGAGCCCGCGATCATCGCACCCGCGGTCATGTCGCCCTGCAAGACCAGATAGGCCCCCCCAAGGCCCAGCATCAGGGATTGCAGAAACATGCGCAGGGTTTTCGACAGGACCGAGAACCCCCCCCGGTGCCATCGGTGGCGCGCAGGCTCTGGCTGAGCGCCTGACCGCGCGCGATGGACCACCGGTCAAAGGCCGCATCCGCCATGCCCAGAGCGCGCACCATCTCGGCCTCATCCCGAACCTGGGCGGCCATGTGTTCGGCGCGAAGGGTGGCGATATTGGCCTGTTCCGAGGCGGACTTTGTTGTCAACTGGTTCAAGACGGCGACCAGCACCAGCACCCCCCCGCCACCGGCCAGCGCCATCAGGCCCAGCCAGGGGGGGTGAAACAGCGCCAGCGCCGCCAGAAAGAACGGGGGGGTCCAGGGCAGGTCGTAGAGCGCGGTCAGCACCGGCGAGGCGATCATGCGCTGCACCGCTTCCATATCTCGCAGATTGTTCACAACCCGGTCCGGGTCCGGTGCGGCGGCGGCCTTGCGCAGAACGGCCGAGAAGACGCGTTTGTCGAGCCGGTCCTGAAACGCCGCGCCAACCCGCGCCAGCACCCGCGACCGGGCGAAGTCCAACACGCCCATCATCGCGAACAAAAATCCCATCAGCACGACAAGCGCGATCAGGGTCGCTTCACTGCGCGACCCCCCCAAAACACGGTCATAGACCTGCAACATGAACAGGGGGGGCCCGGTCAGCATCAACAGATTCACGAAAACCGAAAACAGGCCTACGGCCCAAAACAACCCGCGCGCATCGCGCCGGGCTTCGCGCAGCTCTTCCAGCCCCCCCTTTTCGCGCTCAACCGCCCTCATCCCGCCAGAATGCCTTTCCGTTCGCTCGCGACGCTACTATCATGCTCTTTGGCAGGATATCGCGTGCGATTGTTCCCAAATAGTCACATATCGGTCCTGCCAACCGGTTAATGGCTGGGCAACCTGCCTACATCTATTATGTGAAACCGGACCTGGGTGGAAAGGATGATTGTTGTGAATCGGATTGCTGTGCGAATTGCCGTGATGGGCTTGGCCCTGCTATTGGCCGCTTGTGCGCAGGCCCCCCCGGCACCTCAGGGGGGGGTGCTTGACCCCCCCAACGAGGCAGGCAATCGGCGGACATTCGCTTTCAACCAGAAACTGGACCGTGCCGTGCTGTCCCCCCCGGCGTCGACCGCCTATGGCGAAGGCTTGCCGACCGGTGTGCGGCGCGGGGGGGTCAGCAACTTCTCCAACAATGCCAGCCTGCCGGGCGACGTGGTGAACAAGCTTCTGCAAGGTGAGCTGGAAGATGCGGTGCATAATGCGATCCGTTTTGGGTTCAATTCGACCTTTGGCCTTCTGGGCCTGTTCGATGTCGCCACCGATATCGGGCTTGAGGAACGTGGAACCGACTTTGGCGAAACCCTGCACCGGTGGGGGGGCTTTGCGAGGGGGGGCGTTATGTGGTGCTGCCGGTCTTTGGCCCCCCCTCAACTGAGCGTGATGCGGCGGGGGGGATCGCGGTTGACTTCGTGCTGAACCCGCTTAGCTATGTCGTCCCCCCCAGTCCGGAAAACAACGTGCTGCCGGTGGCGAACGTAGTGTCGCGGCTTGGTGATCGGTATGAGTTCGGCGGGACCGTGGATGCGGTGCTGCATGAGGGGGGGGAAGATCCCTATTCCAGTGCCCGGATGTTCTATTTGGACGCGCGGCGCTACGACCTGGGTGTCGAGGCGGAGGAGGAGGACCTTTATGACCTGTATGAGGAAGCCTATGAGTGAATATTCTATGACGCGCCGTGCCGTTTTGGCCGGATTGGCCGGTGTGGCGGCTTTGGCGGTTCTGCCGGGCCGGGCTTTGGCCTTTTCCACTGCCCAGGCGGAGGCATTGATCGACAAGGTCGTGCGCGACATCAACAAGATCATCGCCAGCGGCAAGTCCGAGGCGGCGATGATCCGCGACTTCGAAAAGGTCTTTGTCAACTACGCCGATGTCGGCCGCATTGCGCTTCTGGTGCTGGGTCCGGACGGGCGTGCGGCCTCGGCCTCGCAAAAACGTGCCTTTACCAAGGCGTTTCAAGGATACGTCGGGCGCAAATACGGCAAACGCTTTCGCGAGTTCATCGGTGGCAAGATCGAGGTGCAGGGTGCCCGACCTGTCAAAAGCTTCTATGAAGTGCGCACCATGACGACGATTTCCGGCCATGCACCGTTCGAGGTGGTTTTTGTCGTCTCGGACCAGAATGGCCGGTTCATCGACATGAAGATCGAGGGCATCAGCCTGGTGAAATCCGAACGCAGCGAAATCGGCGCGATGCTGGATCGGCGTCGTGGTGATCTGAACCAGCTGATCAACGATCTGAAATCCGCGGGCTGACCGCGGATTGTCCTGCCCTTGGCGTGGGGGGGTTACCCCCCCGCGCCCAGGGCCCAATCCCAATACATTTCGCGTACCTGGCGCGTCACGGGCCCGTGCTGATACATGGTGCCTTCGAACTCGGTCACCGGTGTGACCTTGGACATGTTGCCGGACAGGAAAACCTCGTCTGCGGCACGCACGTCGTCGAAACTCAGCACGCATTCATGCACCTTGATCCCATTTGCGGTCAGGTTGGCGATGTGGCGCGCGCGGGTAATGCCCGCCAGGAAGGTGCCGTTGGCAATCGGTGTAAAGACTTCGCCATCCCGCACGATGAAGACATTGGCGGTGGCGCTTTCGGCGACATTGCCCAGGGCGTCGGCGGCCAGGGCGTTGGCGTAGCCTTCGACCGCGCCTCGACCAGCATACGGGCGTTGTTCGGGTAAAGGCAGCCGGCCTTGGCATTGACCACCGCGCTTTCCAGGACAGGACGCCGGAACCGGGTCGTCGCCAGCGTCGTGGTGGCCTTGGCATCCGCCATGCCAATGGCTTCAAGGCTGATCGCAAAGCCGGTGGTGCCGGGATCCGGGGGGGCAATCGCGCTGGCGCTCATGTCCGGGTCAATGCCCCCCCAGTACATCGGCCGGATATACACGGCCTGATCGGTGCTGAAGCCCGTCAGCCCCCCCTCGCGCACGATGTCGACCATGTCTTCGGTTGTGACGGTGGGCGTCAGCATCAAGGCGCTGGCGGACCGGTTCACCCGCGCACAATGGGCGTCAAGATCGGGGGGGGCCAGCCCTTCGAACCAGCGCGCGCCATCGAACACGGTCGTGCCCAGCCAGGTCCCGTGATCGGCGGCATTCATCACGGGGGGGATGTCGCCCTCGTGCCAGGTGCCGTTGAACCAGGTGCGAATTTTACTGCCGAATGCCATGACGGTCCTCCTGGGCGCGGACTGTAGCAGCGTTGCGGGTGCTGTCCAGAGCACGCGTTGTCCTATCGGATGGACCCAGAGAAAGCGCGCCCCCCCCGGGGGGGGATAGGCCGGGGGGGGCGCGAGCCGCGCGGACAGGCGGGGGGGATGGACGACGCGCGGGCAGCGCACAGGGAAGGGGGGGACAAGGGTTGGCCAGTCCCTGGGACGTGCGCCCTGCAACATCGTAAGGCGGCAAAGATTCGGTTTTGTGACAGGGTTGGGGGGGCGGAGTGCGGTCCGGCCCTGCCAGGGGGGGCACCGGCAGTATGGAAGCTGGAACCCTGCCACCGGAATGCCTATGTTCCGGGTAAGCATTGCCAAACAAGGACTAAAGGAGCAGGCGATTGGGGGGCTGGGGGGGGATCTTGCCGACGGAATTGCACGCCAGATCGAGCGGTCGGCGATGCCACGCATGAGGCGCTGTTCGAGCCGGTGATCCGGCTGGGCGTGACCGGCCTGTCGCGGGCGGGCAAGACAGTGTTCATCACCTCGCTTGTGGCCAACCTGATGAACCGCAGCCGCATGGTGCAGCTGGTAGCGGCGGCGGATGGGCGCATCCACACCGCCTTCCTGCAACCACAGCCCAACGACACCGTTGCGCGGTTCGATTACGAAGATCACCTGGCCGCGCTGACCGGTCCCTCGCCGCGATGGCCTGAAGGGACGCGCGCTGTCAGCGAGCTGCGCCTGTCCTTCCGGGTGCAACCGACGGGCCTGCTTGGCGGCATGCGCGGGCCGCGCACGGTGCATCTGGATATTGTCGACTACCCCCCCGGCGAGTGGCTGTTGGACCTGGGCCTTCTGGACCTGTCCTATGCCGATTGGTCGGCGCAGGTTCTGGCGCGCATCGCCCACCGTTCGCAAGCCGCTGATTTCCTGTCCGCTGCAGATCATGCGGATGCCGAGGCCGCGTTCGAAGAACCCGCCGCCAAAGCGATCGCCGAGGCCTTTACCGGCTATCTGAATGCGGCGCGGCAGGCGGGATACTATGACTGCACTCCCGGTCGTTTCCTTCTGCCCGGCGATATGGCGGGCAGCCCGGCCTTGACCTTCGCGCCTTTGCCCAAGCCCGCCAAGCCGCCGCGCCGCAGCCTCTGGCGCGAGATGGAGCGGCGGTTCGAGGCCTATAAATCCCGTGTGGTGAAACCTTTCTTCCGCGACCATTTCGCCCGGATCGACCGGCAGGTGGTGCTGGTTGATGTGCTGGGCGCAATCAATGCAGGTCCCGCCGCGCTTGATGATCTGCGCCGCGCCATGGCCGAGATCCTGTCGGCCTTCCGTCCGGGCCGCAATGCCTTCCTAAGTCAACTTTTGCTGGGCAAGCGTATCGACCGCATCCTGTTTGCGGCCACCAAGCGGACCACCTGCATCACAGCCAGCATGCCCGCCTGACCGCGATTACCGAGGCTCTTTTGCGTGAGGCGCGCGACAGGGCGGATTTTGCCGGGGGGGCCAAGACCGCCGCGATGTCCATTGCCGCCCTGCGCACTACCACCGAAGAGACGCTGGACCACAAGGGGGGGCGCAGCCTGGATTGTGTGCGTGGGACCCTGCTTGAGACAGGCAAATCCGCCGCCTTCTATCCCGGCGACCTGCCCGAGGACCCCCCCGCCCGCCTGCTGGCCCCCCCTGCGCGGGAGGGGGGGGCGGAAAAATGGCTCGATGCGGACTATCGCATCATGCGCTTTGCGCCTGCGCAATTTGGTCTGAAGCCAGGCGAAGGCCCGCCGCACATCCGACTCGACAAGGCTGCCGAGTTTCTGATTGGGGGGGACCGGTTGTGATCGTTTCGCCCGCAACCCCCCCCAAGGACGCACCGGCCATTGCCGCGATCCTGTCGGATTGGATTGACGCCACCCCCCCCTGGATGCCGCGCGTTCACACCCATGAAGAGGATCAAGGGTTCGGCCGCATGCTGGTCGACAAGGGCTGGACCCATGTGGCGCGTGAACACGGCCTGGTTACCGGGTTCCTATCGCGCGACGGGGGGGCCGAGGTGCATGCGCTTTATGTGGCCGGGACCGCGCGGGGGGGCCGGGGGGGTGTTGGAAAGGCCCTGCTGGATCAGGCGAAAGCCGCAGCACCGCTTTTGCAACTTTACACTTTCGAGGCCAACCTGGCCGCGCAGCGTTTCTACCTGCGCGAGGGGGGGTTTGTGGAAGTTGGCCGGACAGATGGCTCTGACAATGACGAACATCTGCCCGACATCCGCTATGAATGGAGGCGTGCATGACAGACGAGAAAGGCCCGGTCCTGATCGAACTGGACAGCCCAGGGAAGGATACGCCCGCGTCCGCGCCTCCGGTGCCGGAGCCTGATGCGCCTCTGCCGACCGGTCAGGCGATGCAGACCGTCGCAACCCTGGCTGCGCGTCCGCGGAACCGGCTCTTGCGCTGGGCCTTGTCGCTGGGCGTTGCCTGGTGGGCTTCGTGGCCTCGGTCGCCGCCTATGATTTCGTGACCGGGTTGATTGCCCGCTCGCCTGCGCTGGGCGCGGCGGCCATGGCGCTGACCGTGGCCTTGGTTCTGACCCTTCTGGCGTTGGCCTTTCGCGAATGGATCGGTTTTGTGCGCCTTCGCCGGGTCGACGGCTTGCATCGTCAGGCCGAGGAAGCTCTGGCTCACAATTCCCTGCCCGAGGCGCGCGCGGTGACTTCCGGGCTCAAACGGCTCTATGCCGGGCGCGACGATGTCAGCTGGGGGGGGCTCGATCGCTTCGCGGAACGTGCCGAGGAACAGTTCGAAGCCGAGGATCTGCTGGCTTTGGCCGAGGTTGAAGTCCTGGCCCCCCCGCTGGATGCACAGGCCCAGGCCGAGGTTGAGGCCGCAGCGCGCCAGGTCGCCACGGTGACCGCGCTTGTGCCGCTTGCCCTGGCGGATGTGGTCACGGCCCTGACCGCCAACATCCGCATGATCCGGCGGGTGGCCGAGATTTACGGCGGGCGATCGGGCACCTTGGGCAGTTGGCGTCTGACCCGTGCGGTGATGACCCATCTGGTGGCCACCGGCGCGGTGGCGGCGGGGGGGGATGACCTGATCGGATCGCTTGCGGGCGGGGGGGGTGTTCTGTCGAAGCTTTCACGCCGCTTTGGCGAAGGCGTCGTGAACGGCGCATTGACCGCCCGCGTGGGTGTCGCCGCGATGGAGGTTTGCCGCCCGCTGCCGTTCCGACGCAAGACGCGCCCGTCCGTCTCGGCACTTGTCAGCCGCGCGTTGGCGGGGGGGCTGTTCGCCAAGTGACGCGGGTTCTGGTCATCGGGGGGGCCTATGGCATGATCGGGGGGGCCGAGGTTGCCCGTGATCTTTCTGGTCAAGGTGTCGCGGTGACCGCTCTGGGACGAAATCCGATGACCGCGCGCAAGGTCCTGCCGGATGCAGCCTGGGTTTTTCAGGATCTGCGCGACCTGACCCGTCCCGAAGATTGGACGGCGCTGATCGCGGGGGGGCACAGCCATGTAATCAATTGCGCAGGGGGGGCCTTGCAGGACAACGCCCGCGATGATCTGTCAGCGGTGCACGATGCGTCCATTGCCGCTCTCGCGACCGCCTGCGCCGAGGCAAAGGTTGGCCTGATCCAGATTAGTGCGGTCGGGGGGGCCGAGGCCTCTGCCCCCCGACAGAGTTCATGGGGGGGTCGAAGGCGCGTGGAGACGCCGCAGTGCGTGCAGCAGGCGGCGACTGGTGGATCTACCGACCGGGGGGGCTTGTGCTGGCGCGTACCGGTTATGGGGGGGGCACGGCCCTGATGCGGCTGCTGGCTGCCGTACCTCTGGTGCAACCCATCACCTTTGCGGGCGCGCGGATGCAGACGGTGGGGGGGATGCAGGACATCTGCGCGGTCATTCGCCGTACCCTGGCCGGAGACATCCCGCCGCGATGCGAGGCCGATCTGGTTGAAGACGCGGCGCATTCCCTTGAAGAAATCGTGGCCGTGTATCGGCAATGGCTGGGTTTTCCCCCCCCGCCCGATGGACCCTGCGCTTGCCCGGCTGGACAACCCGTCCGGTCGGCTGGGTGGCGGACGGGCTGGGGGGGCGGTTGGGCTGGCGCTCCCCCCCCTGCGCACGACGGCGCTGGATGTGACCGCCGGCGGGGGGGTCACGGGGGGGGATGCACGCCAGACCCAAGCACTGTTGGCAAGGTCCGCGACGCCGTTGCATCAGACCCTGGCACAGGTCCCGGCACGGGCCGAAGATCGGCTTTCTGCGCGTATGGGCCTGCTTATGCCGGTGGTGATCGCCGGGTTGTCACTGTTCTGGATCACCTCCGGCTTGATCGGTGCGGCGCGGGTCACCCAGGCCGCCGCCACCCTGGCGGATTGGCCAGCCTGGCTTGCAAGAACCTCGGTCCTGGCATGGGCCGTCGTTGATGTGGCGCTGGGCGCGGCGGTGCTTTACCGTCCCTGGGCCAAACAGGCGCTTTGGGCCATGGTTGCGGTTTGCGGGATCTATGTGCTGTCTGCCAGCGTCTTTACCCCCCCGGCCCTTTGGCTCGACCCGCTGGGACCCTTGGTCAAGATCCTTCCCGCCGCGCTTCTGGCGCTGGTCGCCCTGCCCATGATAGAAAACCGCTGATGGAATATCTGTTGATCCTCAGATGGTTGCATGTGATCGGAGCCTGCGTTCTGCTGGGCACCGGGGGGGCAGGTATCGCCTTTTTCATGCTGATCGCGCACCGTACCGGAAGACCGGCGCTGATCGCCCATGTGGCGGGGGGGACCGTGGTTTTGGCCGATACGCTGTTCACCGCCACGGCGGTGGTGGTGCAGCCGATCACGGGCACGCTGCTGGCGTTGGAGCTGGGGGGGTGGCCCCCCCTGACCGAGGGATGGCTGATCCTGTCGCTGGTTCTCTATGGGGGGGTGACGGGCGCGTTCTGGCTGCCGGTGGTCTGGATACAGATACGTCTGCGCGATCTGGCGCGCGAGGCCGAGGCCAATGGCACGCCGCTGCCTGCCCGGTATCACCAGCTCTGGCGTATCTGGTTTGCCTGCGGCTTTCCCGCCTTTGCGGCGGTTATGGGTATCGTGTGGCTGATGCTGTCACGCCCGGAATTCTCCCTACCGTTCTGAACTGCGTCGGGGGGGAGCTATCACCACGCCTCAGCCCGCCAAACCCCCCCGCGTCTGCAAGCGCTATCCTTATGAAATCAAACCGTTGCCTGTCGACGCGGCCAGACTGTGTTGCGGTGTTCGGAGGGGGGGAGAGAGCGTCCGCGGATCGGTTTCCCGACAAAATCTATCAACTATTTGAAAAATAACGAGTTTTTTAAAATTGGGGGGGTTGCAAGGTTTCACGACCGGGTCTAATTATCAATCAACGGACACGGCCAGAAGGCCGACCGCCAGCAAGCAAGGAACGCCCCCCCCAGCCAGCCAACGCCAGCACGGGGGGGATACCCAGCCAGCTCCACCGCCAATCGCATATTGCCTAAGCAACGCCGCCAGGACGCCACGCAGCTCCCGCGCCAGACAGACAGGATGATGCCCAGCCGATCCGCCACGCAATTGACCCTCCAGCGTGTCCAGATGTCCGGCGCTTGAGCCGGGCCGCATATGAGGCCCCCCCGCCGCAGGCAGCAAACGCCACCCAGTGGTCGCCAGTTAGTTCATGCCGCAATGATACAAACCTTGCCTGACGGCTCTTGCCAATTGGTCGGGAACAGGACATGGTTCGACCCGTCGGGCCTTCAGCTCCAGATTCCACAGAAAGCCCGACTGCCAGCCACCGCCAGCACCACGCTGCCGCGTCACGCGACGCAGACAGGGTCGCCTACGTTCAGCGCAGCACCGGCATTCCGGCCTCACGATCCCCCCCCATCGCCATACGAAACCCGCGCGCAATACGGTGTGCCATGGCCCCCCCCAGGCTGCGGCGACTTCAGCGGGCAGTTCGGCAGCCAAGGTATCTTCGAACAGCCCCCCCAGCCAAATCGGAAAGTGATCAAGCGAGATCAGCGGGTTGCCCACATGCGCCGCCATAGGGTTACCATCATAGCCAGGTGTGCCCAGCAGAGCGCGCGCCCAGAAGCCGTTGATCTTGGCGATGTGATGGGCCCAATCCGCATCCGTCTCGCCGACATGCGCCGCAAAAACAGGGCCCAATATCGCATGATGCCGGATGCGGTCATAGAATCTGTCCATCACACGGGTGATTTCGTCCTGCGTTATCGGAAAGCGTTCGATTTTGTAGCTCATCAGAGTCATATAGTCCTAGTAAAACAGTAAGGCAACGCAACCGGGGGGGGCGGTCAAATCCGCGCACTGGACGGCATGCGCCCCCCCCGGCCTATAAGGCGCATATGACCCATATGGTGGCGATCATTATTCGAATTATCAGCGGCGCTCTGACGATACGAGCCGCCGGGACAAGGCGCATGGACGACCCGCGCCGCCCCCCTTCGAAAAGCCAAGACTTCCCCCCCTGAAAAGGACCGGACAGATGTGTTCCGACACCCCCCCCGATTACAAAGATACTCTGAGCCTGCCTCAGACCGATTTCCCCCCCATGCGCGCGGGCCTGCCCAAGCGCGAGCCCGAATGGTTGGAGCGCTGGGAGAAGATCGGCGTCTATGATCGCCTGCGCGAGAAACAGGGTCGCACACCCTTTACCCTGCACGATGGCCCTCCTTACGCGAACGGGCACCTGCACATTGGCCACGCGTTGAACAAGGTGCTGAAGGACATGATCGTGCGCAGCCACCAGATGATGGGCTTCGACGCGCGTTACGTGCCCGGCTGGGACTGCCACGGGTTGCCGATCGAATGGAAGATCGAGGAACAGTATCGCAAGAAGGGCCGCAACAAGGACGAGGTCAACGTCGTCGACTTCCGCCAGGAATGCCGCAAGTTTGCCGAGGGCTGGGTCGATATCCAGCGCGAGGAATTCAAACGCCTGGGCATCACCGGCAACTGGCCCGATCCCTACCTGACGATGGACTTCCACGCCGAACGGGTGATCGCCGAGGAATTCATGAAGTTCCTGATGAACGGCACTTTGTATCAGGCTCGAAACCCGTGATGTGGTCGCCGGTCGAAAAGACCGCCCTGGCCGAGGCCGAGATCGAGTATCACGACCACAAGTCGCATACGATCTGGGTGCCGTTTGCTTTTGCGAATGCCGAAGGTGACCTGTCTGACGCCCGTGTGGTAATCTGGACCACCACACCCTGGACGATCCCGTCGAACAAGGCTGTCGCGTATAATAACAAGGTGGCTTACGGGCTTTACCGCGTCGATGCGACCGAGGAGGAGAGCTGGACAAAACCCGGCGACCTCTACCTGTTCGCCGACACTCTGGCCGAAGACGCTCTGGGCAAGTCCCGCGTGACCGAGTCCACGCGGGTCCGCGACGTGGCCGCCTCGGAGTTCGAAGGTCTGATCTGCAAACACCCGTTCAACGGTGTCGACGGTGCCGACGGCTTCTGGGACTACGACGTCCGATGATCGACGGCGATCACGTCACCGATGACGCGGGCACGGGCTTCGTGCACACCGCGCCCAGCCACGGTGCCGATGACTATGAAGCTTTCGTCGCGCGCAACTGGATCGACCGCATGACCCACAACGTGGGTGAAGAAAGTGAGTTCCTGCCCCCCCACGTGCCCTTCTTCGCCGGGCTGCAGGTCTTCGACCGCAAGGGCAAGGAAGGCAAGGCGAACAACGCCGTGATTGCCAAGTTGGTCGAGGCGGGCGGGATCATCGCGCGGGGGGGCCGTGTGACGCACAGCTATCCGCATTCCTGGCGGTCGAAAGCGCCGATCGTGTTCCGCAACACGCCACAGTGGTTCGCAAGCGTGGACCGCGAGGTCGGCGACGGTCGGGATGATCTGGGCAAGACCATCCGCGAACGCGCCCTGACCGCCATCGACCAGCAAGTGCAATGGCACCCGCAGACCGGCCGCAACCGGCTTTACTCGATGATCGAGCGCGCCCGGACTGGGTGCTGTCGCGCCAACGTGCCTGGGGGGGCGTGCCGCTGACCTGTTTCGTGAAGAAGGGGGGGCTCCTGCCGACCGACGAGGGCTTCCTGCTGCGTGATGAAGCCGTGAACACCCGCATCGCCGAAGCCTTCGAGGCCGAGGGCGCGGACTGCTGGTACGAAGATGGTGCCAAGACGCGGTTCCTGGGCAATGACTACAACGCCGACGAATGGGAGCAGGTCTTCGACGTGCTGGACGTCTGGTTCGACAGTGGCTCGACCCACGCCTTCGTGCTGCGCGACCGTGCGGACGGGACCGAGGACGGCGTGGCCGATGTCTATCTGGAAGGCACCGACCAGCACCGCGGCTGGTTCCACAGCTCGCTTCTGCAGGCCTGTGGCACCAAAGGCCGCGCGCCCTACAAGAACGTGGTGACCCACGGTTTTACCCTGGACGAAAAGGGCATGAAAATGTCCAAGTCGCTGGGCAATACGGTCGCGCCTGAACAGGTGATCAAGCAATACGGCGCGGATATCCTTCGCCTGTGGGTGGCACAGTCGGACTATACCGCCGACCTGCGCATCGGGCCGGAGATCCTGAAAGGCGTGGCCGACAGCTACCGCCGTCTGCGCAACACTATGCGTTTCATGCTGGGCAATCTGGACGGGTTCTCGGACGCCGAAAAGGTGGACGTGGCCGACATGCCCGAGCTCGAACGCTGGGTGCTGCATCGCTTGGCTGAACTCGACCACGTGGTGCGTGACGGCTATGCCAAGTTCGACTTCCAGGGCGTGTTCTCGGCTGTGTTCAACTTTGCCACCGTCGAACTGTCGAGCTTCTATTTCGATATCCGCAAGGACGCTCTGTACTGCGACGGGGGGGCGGACAGCCGTGCACGCCGTTCGGCCCGCACCGTGCTGGACATCCTGTTCCACCGCCTGACCACCTGGCTGGCACCGGTCCTGTGTTTCACCATGGAAGATGTCTGGCTGGGCCGCTTCCCGGGCGAACAAAGCTCGGTGCACCTGGAGGATTTCCCGGTCACCCCCCCCGCCGATTGGCTGGACGAACCGCTGGCCGCCAAATGGGCCGGTATCCGCCAGGCTCGCCGCGTGGTGACCGCCGCGCTGGAGATCCAGCGTCGCGACAAGGTCATCGGTGCCTCGTTGGAGGCCGCGCCGGTCGTACATGTGCGCGACGCCGAAGTGCTGGAGGCGCTGAAATCGGTCGATTTCGCCGATGTCGCGATCACCTCGCAGGTGGTTCTGACCGGCGATCCGATGCCCGCCGAGGCCTTCCGCCTGCCAGAGGTCGAAGGCGTGGGCGTGGTGTTCGAAAAGGCCGCGGGCGAGAAATGCCAGCGTTGCTGGAAGATCCTGCCGGACGTGGGGGGGTCGCATGATCACGCGGGCACATGTGCGCGCTGCAACGACGCGCTGGCTGATCACCTGAAAGCGCAGGAAACGGAACGCCCCCCCGGTGGTTGCACCGGGGGGGCGTTTCGTGTTTAAGCTTGGTCCATGGCCGTTGCGGTTCTGGATACGCCCGTGGGGGGGCGGCTTGGAGTGCGGGAGGACGCGGACGCGATCACCCGCCTGACCTGGGATATGGACGCAGAAGGCGAAGCCACGCCTTTGCTCGTGGAAGCACTGGCGCAGCTTGCGGCCTATTTTGACGGAAAACTAACGGCGTTCGACCTTCCGCTTTTGGTCGGTGGGTCCGACTTTCAGCGAGCGGTCTGTGACGCCATGTCCGCGATCCCTTATGGCGACACCTTGACCTATGGCGAGATTGCCAAATCTGTCGGTCGCCCGGCGCAGGCGGTGGGGGGGTCTGCCTGTGGCGGCAACCCGATTCCGATCATCATTCCCTGCCACCGGGTGTTGGGCGCAGGTGGCAAGATGGTGGGGGGGTTTTCAGGCGCGGGCGGGGGGGTTGAGACGAAAGTCTGGCTTTTGCGCCACGAGGGCGCAGGGCTGTTGATCTAGCTATTTTGCGGGCCGGGATAATCTGCTGCGCAATCCCCCCCGCCAGAAGCAGGTAGATGGACGTTGCCGTCAGCCCCCCCCAAAGCGCCCAGCTTTCCGGGTGGAAATCGACCCAGGCCGCCCAGCCTGCAAACCCGGTCCACGCCAGAGCAATCGGCAGCGATACCGCGCGCCAGCGCTCGGTGCGCACCGGATGGATGAATTTCAGCGGCGTGAACATGGCCCCCCCGGCAAGGGCCACAACGATGCCGAGCATCAGCCAGAAATTGGGTTCGGTGGCGAACAGAACGATGATCACCATGTTCCAGCAACCAGGAAAGCCAGCAAAGGAATTATCTTTTGTTTTCATGCGCGTATCGGCGAAGTAAACAACAGAGGCATAGGTGATCACAATAATGGCGACCCAACCGGTCCAACCGGGCAAGAGCCTGATTTGAACAGCGCATAGGCAGGGATGAACACATAGGTCAGGTAGTCGATGATCAGGTCCATCAACACCCCCCCGTCGAACTGTGCGGCGTTGGTCTTGACGTCATAGCGGCGGGCAAGCGGCCCGTCGATCCCATCGACAATGAAGGCCACGACAAGCCAGACGAACATGAGGCCCCCCCATTTCTCTTCAACAGCGGCCAGTGTGGCCAGCATGGCGAAGACGGCACCGGTGGCAGTGAACAGATGTACGGCCAAAGCTTTAGACTGAATGTTCATCCCGGCTTTCTGCCGCAAATCGCCCTTGGGGGGGGAAAGGGGGGGAAAGCTTGGTGATGATGCCACCCCCCCCAGCGGAGGCCGGCGGTGGATGAGATCGAAACAGTTTCGAAAACTCAGTTCGTTGGGCGGTTCAGAAGGGCGCTGAACAGGGCTTCGGCACCGCTCATCATCGGGACGACACCCAGATTCAGCCTGGGGGGGGTGATGTCTGGTCGCCAGATGATGTTTGAGAAAATGCCGCCTGGTCGGGATGTTCGGATACCGGGGGGGTCGAGACGGTGCCCGGCATGGCGTTTTCGGGATGTTCCAAGGCCGGCCCCCCCTCTGGCGAAACCGCCCTGGCCGGAAAACCGGCATCGGATGAATGGGTGTCATCCGATAGGCCTGAGCTTGCCCGTTCCGTCGCATGGCGCGCTTCCTCGGCCGGGTTGTCATGAAATGTATCAAGGAAACTGGCGGCTTCGACACCCGTGGCGGGTGCGGTCTGCGCCACGTTCTGCTGGTTGTTCTTCGTCACCAGGGCATAGGGCGATGTCGCGTCGATCATGTCTGCGCCTTTCTGGTCTGCGTGAGGGATCGCAGGACAGGCTGGCAGAAATTGCTGAATAAATGGTTAGCCGCGCCCCCCCGAAGGTTTCTGCGCGCGGGGGGGGTGGGCGGCCTCATAGACCTCCATCAGCCGGGCTGCATCGACGGCGGTATAGGCCTGCGTTGTCGAAAGACTGGCGTGGCCCAGAAGCTCCTGGATCGCGCGCAAATCACCGCCCGCATTCAGCAGGTGGGTCGCGAAACTGTGGCGCATGGCGTGCGGCGTGGCGGATGCGGGAAGGCCCAGTTGCAGCCGCGCGGCCTCGACCGTTTTTTTGCACTTGTCGGGGGGGGCGAGCGCCCCCCCGCCGCGTACCCCCCCGCGAAACAGAGGTTCGTCGGGCTCCAACGGGTGCGGGCAAAGGGCCAGATAGTCGTCCAGGGCTTCGCGCGCGGCAGGCAGGACGGGCACAAGCCGTTCCTTGCCACCTTTGCCGGTGATCCGCAGCACATCGGGCAGTGGCACGGCGGCACCGGTCAGGCCAAGCGCCTCGGAGACACGCAGCCCGCAGCCATACATCAGCGTCACCACCGCCATGTCCCGCGCGCCGACCCAATCCTGATGGGCTTGGTCGCCTGCGGTCTCGATCATGCGTTTGGCCGCCTCGGCGGCCAGCGGGCGGGGGGGGAGCTTGTTGGTGAACTTGGGCGCACGGGTGGACAGAACCGCCGTGGCGTCGAAGTCGTCTCGATCCGATAGCCAGCGGTAGAAGTTCTTCACTGCCGAGAGTTTGCGCGCCAGGGTCCGGGCTGAGCTGCCCCCCCGGGCCCGTTCGTCAGCCATCCAGGCACGCATGTCCCTGAGGCCGATCCGCGCCAGGGATGCGCGCCCCCCCTGTGGGCCGCCCAGATGCTGGCCCAGAAAGGCCAGGAAGCCGATCAGGTCGGTCTGATAGGCTTTCAGTGTATTTTCGGCCGCGTTGTCCAGCGCGCGCAAATGCGCGATCCACCCCCCCGAAAGCGCGTCGCGCGCCCCCCGTCGGAGATTGCCAGGGTCACGACAGCCAGCGGCGCATCGCCCGTTCGAAGACGCCGCCGAAGAAGGCCAGAAGGTCGGTGCCCTGGCCCGGTTTGAACTGATGCGGATCTTCGGCCCCCCCCATGACCAACATGCCGGGCAGGCGGCCTTCGCCCAGGTCCAGGCGCAGGCAGGCCTCGGACCGGATCCAGAACGGGTTTTCGCCGTAGATGCGCGTATCCGGTTCCTGCACTTGGCGCAGGGTGACCGGGCGCGACAGATCGCGGCTTTGTGTCAGGTAGGTGTCGATGAAGCCGGGTTCGGCGGTGGCCAGCACCGCGCCCAGTTTTTGCACGGCCGGGTTGTCATCGGCCTGCACGGTCTCCAACACCAGCCGCACACAGTCGACGCGCAGGATTTCGGCCACTTCGCCGTCCAAATCCTTGAGGAAATCGGCAAAATCCGCCGGGTCCAGCATGCGCAGGATCGCCTTGTGGATCAGGTTCATGCCGGCGAGGTTCTCGTACGCTGCGGCGATGACGCTGCGGTGGGTTTCCTCAAGCCGATCGAGTCGTGCCTCAAGCCGTTCCATCGCCATGCCGCGCATGTCGACGATATTGGTGCCCATGGATTTGTCATTGGCGGCGATCAGGCGTGCATCAGCTCCTGGTCGTCGAGGATCAGTTCCGGTTGGGTCATGATCTTGTCGCGCAGATCGGTGCCGATCGGGGGGGCGGGAATGCTCATGTCTGCCTCAGATGTTTTTTTTGTTTGTTGTGGGGGGGTAGTATAGCGGGGGGGGTGAGCAGGATTTCAGCAGCTTTTTGGCAACAGGGCGGAGGAAAGCCGCTCATTGGAGCCAAACGAAAAGCCCCCCCCGCGCCATCTCCGGCACGGGGGGGGCTCCAATTCCCGACGTGAGATGTCCCTTACAGGATCTTGATATCCGCCGCCGCGATATCGGCCAGGAAGGCGTCCAGACCCTTGTCGGTCAGCACGTGCTTGGCCATGGCCTGGATCACCGACGGCGGCGCGGTGGCCACATCGGCACCGATCAGGGCCACGTCCTTCATGTGGTTCACGGTGCGGATCGAGGCAGCCAGGATCTCGGTCTCGAACCCGTAGTTGTCATAGATGGTACGGATGTCGCGATCAGCTCGGCCCCCCCGTCGATGTTGATGTCATCCAGCCGCCCGATGAAGGGCGAGATGAATGTCGCGCCTGCCTTGGCGGCCAGCAGCGCCTGATTGGCCGCGAAGCAGAGCGTAACATTGACCATGGTGCCTTCGTCGCTCAGCACTTTACAGGCTTTCAGACCGTCCCAGGTCAGCGGTACTTTCACCGCGATCTGGTCGGCGATCTTCGCCAGCTTGCGGCCTTCGGCGATCATCTGGTCGGCGTCGGTCGCGGTGACTTCGGCGCTGACCGGCCCATCGACCAGGTCGCAGATTTCCTTGGTAACTTCCAGGATGTCGCGCCCGGATTTCTTGATCAGCGAGGGGGGGTTGGTGGTGACGCCGTCGACCATGCCCAGGGCGTTCAGCTCGGCAATGGCTTCGATATCGGCGGTATCGGCGAAGAATTTCATCGGTCAGGTCCTGTCTCAGACGGGTTCATGTTGCGGTCTCATAGCCTAAACATGTCCTCACAGAAACCCCCCCAAAGGAGTCGCCCGTGCGCGTCAGGTTCTACAATGCAGGGGGGGAGCGGGTGGGGGGGGTGCTGACCACCCAACCGCTGGACCGCATCCTGACCTATCGCGCCCCCCCCGAAGGCGGCTGTTGGCAGGGGGGGGCCTTTGTCGAGGTGCCTTTGGGCCCGCGGAAGGTCATGGGCGTCGTGTGGGGGGGGCCGGGCGAGGGGGGGGCTTTGACGCCTCGAAACTGCGCAGCGTGATCCGTGTTCTGGACCTTGCGCCAATGAGGGCCGAAATGGCCGAGTTCCTGACCCGCGTGGGCGACTACACCCTGACCCCCCCGATGGAGCAGATGCTGCGTCTGGCGACCCGCGCGCCCGGCCTGACCGACCCGCCCGGTATGCGCAAGATCTACCGCCCCCCCGGCGGGCCGCGTCCCAACAAGATGACCGATGCGCGGGTGCGGGTGATGGATGCGCTGGACAGCTACGGGGGGGGCTTGGGCTTCACGTTGAAGGAACTGTCAGACCTTGCTGGTGTGTCTTCGTCGGTGGTCAAGGGGGGGCTGGTGAAACTGGGGGGGGCCATTCGTGAAGAGGATACGCCGCGCGATGTGGGTTATCCGTTTCTGGATGCCTCGCTGCCCGGAAACGAGCTGACCGAGGACCAGCAGGCCGCTGCCGACGTGCTGCGGGGGGGCGGTGTGCGGTCACGCAAATACGGCACCACGCTTCTGCGCGGGGGGGTGACAGGCTCGGGTAAGACCGAAGTCTATATGGAAGCCGTCGCCGAATGCCTGAAACAGGGACGTCAGGCGCTGGTGCTGCTGCCGGAGATCGCGCTGACATCCGAATTCCTGAAACGGGTCGAGGCGCGGTTCGGTGCCCGCCCCCCCGCCGAATGGCATTCGGGCGTGACCATGACCGAACGCCGCCGCTGCTGGCGCATGGTCGGCGAGGGGGGGGAGGCGCAGCTGGTGGTCGGCGCGCGCTCTGCCCTGTATCTGCCGTTCCGCGAGCTGGGGGGGCTGGTGGTTGTCGACGAGGAACACGACAGTTCCTACAAGCAGGAGGACGGGGGGGTTCTCTATTCGGCCCGCGACATGGCGGTGATGCGCGCAAGCCTGTGCGATGCGCAGGTGGTGCTGGCCTCGGCCACGCCCTCGCTGGAAACCTGGGCCAATGCTGAAGCCGGGAAATACACCCGGCTGGAGCTGAAAAGCCGTTTCGGCCCCCCCGCCATCCTGCCGGATATGCGCACGATTGATATGCGCGCGCAAGAACTGCCGTCGAACCGCTGGATTTCCCACACCCTGCGACAGGCGGTAAATGCGCGGATCGAGAAGGGGGGGGAACAGAGCCTGCTGTTCCTCAACCGCCGTGGCTACGCGCCGGTCACCATCTGCCGGGCCTGCGGGCACCAGATCGGCTGTGATCACTGCGACGCGCGCATGGTCGAACACCGGTTCCTGAAGCGGCTGGTCTGCCACCAATGTGGCGAGACGAAACCGATCCCGGAGGCATGCCCCCCCTCGTGTGAGGCCGAAGGCAAGCTGGCCCCCCCGGTCGGGCCGGGGGGGGTGGAACGTCTGGACGAAGAGGTGCGCGAGGCCTTCCCCCCCGACGCCCGTGTGGCGGTGCTGTCCTCTGACCTGTTCGGATCTGCGCGGGCGCTGAAGGAACAGGTCGAACTGATCGCCGCCGGGGGGGGCGCGGACATTATCATCGGCACGCAGATGGTGGCGAAGGGGGGGCACAACTTTCCGCTGTTGACACTGGTCGGTGTGATCGACGCGGACCTGGGCCTGCAAGGCTCGGACCTTCGCGCCGCTGAACGCACGTTCCAACTGATCCGTCAGGTGGCGGGCCGGGCCGGGCGGGCCGAGGTGCCCGGCGTGGCCTTGCTGCAAACCTGTCAGCCCGAACACCCGGTTATCCGCGCGATCGTCGCGGGGGGGGACGAGGAAGCCTTCTGGCGCGCCGAAGCGACGGAGCGCCGGGGGGGCGCAGGCGTGCCCCCCCCTTACGGCCGCCTGGCCGGGATCGTGCTGAGCTCGCCTGATGTGCAGGAGGTCTTCGACCTTGGCAATGCATGGCACGCAACCACGAGCCGCTGCGCCAGATCGGTGCACAGCTGTTCGGCCCCCCCGCCCCCCCCGCGCCGATTGCGCGTATTCGCGGGCGGCACCGGGTGCGCCTGCTGGTCAAGGCCGACAAGGGCGCGCCGCTGCAAGCGGCCCTGAAACGCTGGCTGAAACAGTTCCCGGTGAAAGGGGGGGAGCTGAGGATCAGCGTCGATATTGATCCGCAGAGTTTTTATTGAAGTTTAGATTTTTCGGTGGTTATCTCCGGTTGAGTTATTGATACGTAAGGTCACCAGATGCGCTTATCTTCCTTACCCGCGCTTGTTGCGGTTCTCGTCGCCTATGGCAACGCTTCACATGCTCAAGTCTCGGACCAGGGTTATGTGCGGGTGACGCCAAACTTGGCCAACCCGAACTATCCGACACACCTGGTCGCAATCCGACCCGAGGGGGGGGCGGAAAGCGATATGGTCCGAGTACGTTGATGATCCGGTGCGAAAACAACCGAACTGAGGCTTTTCTGAATGTTGACGGCGTCTACGGCTATCGCGGTGTAACCCGCGCAAGATGGGAAGGAATGTCCCAGGCGACGCGGATTGGTGCCGGTGACTCAACAACTGGGCAAGCTGCGTTCCTTAACAATGCCATTGGGTTCGTGTCGCGCTTGGTGGCTGAGGGCAGTGTAATCCTGGAAGTCGAAGGCTACAATGTCAGAGGGGGGGCCGCGCGGTACTCTCTATCACCGAAACTTGTCGATGGACTCTATGCGTTGGCGGCAACCTGTGAGTGGGACGGGAAGCTGGCGGCGCGGGAGAAAGACGCCGGAAGTGAACGTGATGACGACTTGCGCTATCGTGATCAAATCAAAGAGATGCTGCCGATTATTGAGACCATGGGCAAAGAGAAGTTTCTGAAGCTCCTCGATGAGGTCTTGCCCTAGAATAAGACTGCCCCCCCGCGTGCGGCTCGCTCCCAAGAATTAAACCGCCACCCCCCCAGCCCCCCCACCCCCCCGTTGATCCACCAGCACATCGGTCGCCATCGCGCCCACCCACATGGCCAGCAGCGCCACCCAGGCGGTGCCGACGAAGATGGAGCCTCCGGTAACGCCCGCGCCGATGGCGCAGCCGCCCGCAAGCATGCCGCCGAAGCCCATCAGCACCGCGCCCGTCATGGACCGGCGCATCATTGCTTCGCCTTCAAACCCCCCCTGCCATTTGAACTCGCCCGACAGGTAGCTTGCGGCGAAGGCGCCGATGACGACGCCGGGCACCAGGCCCACGTCGAACTCCAGCACCGGGTCGGGGGGGATCAGGAAGAACATCAGCGTATTTGCAGACGGGCCGGTAAAGGTGGCCGAGGTGACCGTGACCGGGTCAAACGCCACCTGGGAAAGATTATAGGTCAGCACCCAACCCAGCGCGACGGCGAAGCTACGCCCGACCCGAACACCAGCCGTTTCGCCCCCCCCAAGCCTGCATTGCGCGCAATCAGCAGGGCCAGCACGGCGCAGATTATGCCCAGGGCCAAGCCGCTCCAATCGGGCAGACGCAGGGCGGTTAGCAGGTTCACATTGGTGCCGCCTTCGGTCATCCACAGCCGCGCCAGCCAGTCCCGGACCGGGTTGAGCCAGCCGTGCAGGCTCATCTGTGCGACCACGGCGAAGATCATGCCCGACACGACGGATCGCAGGTTGCCGGTCGCCGCAAGGACCAGAAGGCGGCCCGAACAGCCGCGGGCCAGCACCATGCCGACGCCGAAGATCAGACCGCCGATGATCGCGCCCGACCAACTGCCGGTCACCGCCATCATGCGCGCGTCCTCAGGCCGCATCAGGCCCAAAAGCGTTGCGCCCTGCACCCAAACGAGTGCGGTCGAGAAACACAAAAGCCAGACCGCGACCGAACTGTCGAGCATGCGTCGGGCGAATTCCACGGTGGCCGCTCGCAGGCAAAACCGCGCCTTCTGCGCCGCCACGCCGAAGACGATACCGGTCATGAGACCGAACAGCGCATTGGAGGGGGGGGCTTCGCCGATCCGCTCCACGATGGGCAGAATATCCATGTCTCTCCTCCCTGCATGTCCCGGACCGGTATTGCCGGACATTCTCGCATGCGCCCGACATGCGATCCTTGATATATATCAGGTCATATCGGAATCCGTGCATATGTTTTACCCTCGCCACGAGGCCAAATCGCGCGTATGGCGGGGGGGATATGACGACGCGACACCACATCCTGACCCTGGACGAGGCCAAGACCCTGCCGACCTGGCGCCGGCCGATCACGCTGCTTCTTTTGATGGCGGTGGCGATGCCGATTGCATTTTCGACCTGGTCGGCGCTCTTGAACAACTGGGTGATCGAGGTGGTCGATTTCACCGGGGGGGTCGAGATCGGCTGGCTGCACACGGTGCGTGAAATCCCGGGCTTCCTCGCCATCGGGGGGGTCATCGCCCTGATGATGCTGATGCGCGAACAGGTGCTGGGTGTGGTCGCGCTGGCCCTGCTGGGCGTGGCGACCGCGTTGACGGCGCAGTTTCCTCGCTCGGGGGGGGTATCCTGACCCTGACCATGCTGAGCTCGATCGGCTTTCATTACTACGAGACCGTGAACCAGTCGCTGCAATTGCAGTGGATTGAGAAGGCCAAGCACCCCCCCAGATGCTCGGATGGATCACGGCGGTTGGATCAGGCGCGTCATTGGTGGCCTATGGTCTGCTGGTGCTGACCTGGAAGACCCTGGGGGGGCTGAGCTATAACACCGTCTACATGATCGCGGGCGGTATCACCGCGCTGATCGCTGCCTTCTGCTTTTTCGCCTATCCGCAGTTCGAAAGCCCCCCCGAGCCGCAGCTGAAACAATTCGTGCTGCGCCGCCGCTACTGGCTCTACTATGCGCTTCAGGCCATGGCGGGCGCGCGTCGCCAGATCTTTACCGTCTTTGCCGCCTTCATGATGGTCGAACGCTTCGGCTTCGAAGTACATGAGGTCACCGGGCTGTTCATCGCGAACTTCATCGCGAACATGATCTTTGCGCCGCTCATGGGCAAGGCGGTTGCGCGCTGGGGGGGCGAACGGCGTGCACTGGCCTTTGAATATGTCGGGCTGGTGATCGTGTTTCTGGCCTATGGTGGGATCTACTATTTCGGCTGGGGGGGCGTGGTGCTGGCGGCGGCGCTTTACATCATTGACCACCTGTTCTTCGCACTGGCCTTCGCGCTCAAGACCTATTTCCAGAAGATCGCCGACCCGCAAGACATCGCGCCGACGGCGGCCGTGGCCTTTACCATAAACCATATTGCCGCGGTCTTCCTGCCTGCGACGCTGGGCTACCTCTGGGTGGTCTCGCCCGGGGGGGCGGTCTTTGGTCTTGCGGCGGGCATGGCGGGCGTGTCCCTGTCGCTGGCCCTGATGATCCCGCGTCACCCGGAGAAGGGCAACGAGACGGTGTTCTCACGATTTGTTGCACAGGCGGCCGAGTAGAAATCGGGTGTGCCGGTGGCTATCTTTGCCGAAAGCGATCAGGAGGCTCATATGTTCTTTGCCAAGAAAAAGGTGGAAATGGTGACGAAAGACACGGCCCTGCCCGGGCGTGCAACGCCGATTGCTCATGGGGGGGCCACGCATCACGTCTTTGGTCGCCCCCCCCTGACGATGGACGTGCCGGAGGGGGGGTTCGAGGTCGCGGTCTTCGGCATGGGCTGCTACTGGGGGGGTGTCGAACGCATCTTCTGGCAACAGCCCGGCGTCTGGCTGACCATGGTCGGCAATGCGGGCGCTATACGCCGAACCCAACCTATCAGGAGCTCTGCACCGGTCAGACCGGGCATACCGAAGTGGTGCGCGTGGTCTATGACCCGGCCAGAACGAGCTTTGAGGCGCTGCTCAAGGTCTTCTGGGAGAACCACGACCCGACCCAGGCAACCGCCAGGGCAATGATGTGGGCACGCAGTATCGTTCGGCGATCTACGCGTCGACGCCGGAGCAGTTGGAGGCGGCCCGCGCGTCCGCGACAACCTTCGCACCGCGGCTGAACGAGGCTGGCCTCGGCCCCCCATCACGACCGAGATCGCCATGGCCGGAGACTTCTATCCTGCCGAGGAATACCACCAGCAATACCTGTCCAAGAACCCGGGTGGCTACTGCGGCATCGGCGGAACTGGTGTGAGCTGCCCGATCGGGACAGGTGCGTAACCCGCCGCCCCCCCGGCACGGCTCCCACCCTTTGCATCGGTCCGCAACCCTTGCGCGGGTGCCACCCCCCCACCCCCCCGCCGCGCCGGGGGGGCCGACTTAACCTCTTTCATCTTTCTGAAAATATCCTGGGGGGGGTCTGGGGGGGGCTAGCCCCCCCCAGCCATTCCCAACGCCTGACAAGCCGTAGGCGCGGGCAGGGGGGGGCGGGAGCCCCCCCACCTGTGCTTGACGCGCCATCCGCACGGGTCTACGCCCCCCCTTTCAACCATTGAAAGGACGCCCCCCCATGCCCACCTGGACCGCTCTCACCACCCTTGACGGCAAGGACCAAGCCGAAGCCTTGGGCACGGCGATGGAGAACCTAATCCCTGAACCCACCGGCATCGGCGTCTTCGAGGTCGAGGATGACAGCGGCCTCTGGGAGGTCGGCGGTTATTTCACCGAAGAACCCGATGCGGCGGGTCTGGCGCTCCTGTCCGCCATGCATGGTGCCAGGGATTTCACCGTCTCAGAACTGCCCGAGGTCGACTGGGTCGCCCATGTGAAACGTGAGCTTGCCCCCCCGGTCGAGGCCGGGCGCTTCTTTGTCTACGGGTCCCATGACGCGGGCCAACTGCCCGAGGGCAAGATCGGCCTGTTGATCGAGGCCGCAATGGCTTTCGGCACTGGTCACCACGGCACAACGCTGGGCTGCCTGCGCGCGCTGGACCGGCTGGCGACCGGTGGCTTCGAAGGCAAGAACGTCGCGGATATCGGCTGCGGTACCGCCGTCCTGGCCATGGCCGCCGCGCGGATCTGGTCTGAACCGGTGTTGGCGGGCGATATCGACCAGGTGGCAGTGGATGTGGCCAAGGCCAATGTCGTGGCCAATGGCCTGGCTGATCGGGTGACCTGTGTCGAAGCTGCTGGCTTCGACGCCCCCCCCGCATTGCGTGCGGCCGCGCCTTTCGATCTTGTCTTTGCCAATATCCTCAAGGGTCCGCTGATCGGTCTGGCACCGGATATGGGGGGGGCCTCAATTCAGCCTCAGGGCTATGCGATTCTCTCCGGCATCCTGAACCCGCAGGCCGACGAGGTGATCGCGGTTTATGCACGAAACGGGTTCAATCTGGTGCACCGCGAAGAGATTGTTGACTGGACCACGCTGACCCTGCAACGCCAGCCCTGAAATCGCCTTGGAAACAATCGGTTTCTAGAGATTTGCCACAATCTTGCCGTATTTCGCCGTATTCTCGTCACTGTTGCTGGTGGGGGGGGCTAGCAATAGGAGGCGAAGATGGCCGATGCCAACTACGTCAGGTTCAACAAACGGCTGAACGATATCGATCGCAGGCACCGCAAGCTGTCGCGGGGGGGCTATGTGCAATTGGTCGAACGCGACGGGCTCCTCGTCCCCCCCGTCTCACGCCGCACCGCCCGCCGTGGCTTTCCGTTCCGGGGGGGTCTTCTGCTGACCCTGGCCGGGTTTCTTGTGTTCAAGGCCATTCTGCTGACCCATCTTGGTCCCATTACCTATGGCGAGCGGGTCGAGAAACTGGCTGGCGGCACCTCGCTGGAACAGGCAGGGGGGGCCTGGGTGATGCGCGCCGATCCGGTAACCCTATGGATTACGAAACAGATTGGGCTACAGCTGGACGCGTTGTCCTGACAAGAATCTGATACGGCCCGTCGGCATGTCCCCCCCCGGCGGGTTTGACCTGTGAGAGAGAAGGGTCGTTGCGGGAAACTGCGGCGACCCTTCGATCATTCGAATGTCAATCGGCGGGGGGGTCCCCCCCGGCTCTCGATTTTTCTGCCAACCATCGGCTCAGTGTGACGATGCGCAGCGCGGTGATCACAAAGATCAGCACGTCGATCAGGAACACCGCCAAGGGCTGCACGACCCAGGCAAGAGAAATAATGGTCCCCCCCGGTGTCATTTCCGACAGGCCGCGAAACTCGGCGTAGCGATAGAGCATGCCCTGTGCTGCGAACAGAAGCGTCAGGATCAGACTGTCGCGCCAGGTGGCAAACAGCATGACCCAGTTGGAGGTGGGCGAGGGGGGGGTCAGTCCCTCGGTCTCGCGCGTGCGCCCGTAGAAGGCGAAGCCCACGACGACCAGCCCCCCCATCGCCAACACCAAAGCGACCACGGAGAGGTTGAACATGGTGCCTTGAAGGCGGGCGAGTTGGTAAGTTCGTACAGACGATCCATTGGGGGGGTCTCGTGGTCAGAAACTGAATGGTGTCAAGAGACCTGCGCGCTGGTGGAAAGTCAACCGGAGCGCGAGGTGGTCTAATGCCACAGGCACCTGATTGCGGGTTGTGACATCGTCAAGAAACGTGGCGCTAGCTCCTGCTCTGCCTACCCCCCCAGATCCGGCAGCTCATAGGCCACCAATCCCAATCGCCGGGCGCTGTCCATGGTCAGGATGTCCGAGTTGAACGCGGGCAGCTGGAACTGGCGAATGGCGCGGCGGGTGCGCGCGTCCATTTCGCCGGTAATGGCACCGCGGTAGACCCCCCCGCGCACCTCCAGCGCGCGTTGCACCGAGGCGATGAATTCGGGTGTCATCTGGGTGGGGGGGCAGGGGGGGACTTCGAAGAAGAACTCCTGCCGGTCCTGCACGATGCGCTGGCGGGTGTCGGTCTTGTAGACCGCGGGCGCGATGATTGCCCCCCCGTCCGAGGCGATCTGCGGCGGTTGTACCAGCACTTGTTCTGTCACGGTTTCGATGACGGCCGGTGTCACATCCTTGCCGTAACAGGCTCCATCCACGGCGTCAGGTGGCCCGTCGCCGGGGGGGGCCAGAAGGGTTGCGCCATCAGGGGGGGCGGTGGGCAGGCCGGGGGGGGCAACGCAGGCGGTCAGGGCTGCGATTGCCAGAAAGGGGGGGGTCAGGAGACGGGTCATGCTGCGCGTCCTCGGGGGGGTTTGGCGCGGCCCTCTGCGGGACCGTTTGGCGGGACGATAACCGGTTTCGCTCCAGGGGGGGCCTAGACCTTGCTGACAGGGATCGGCAGGCCTGTGCCGAGACCTCGCCGGGGGGGTGCCTGGAAGGCAGCGACTTTGGTAACACGTCCAATAGGGCCGGTTTGCCTGGGGGGGCATTCCCTTATGTCGAATGAGATCCGGCCGCCAGTCAGTCAGCCTGCGCGATGTCCATCCCGCTCTCAGCCGGTGGGCGGGCAAGCTCATCCAGCATGGGTGAGATATCTTCGATCTCTTCGGCGATGATCTGCACCACTCCGCTTTCGCGTTGCAGCTTGCCGGTGACCCGCAGGCAGCGGCCCGAGACGACCGCGCGGCGAAACCGGTCACGGACCTGGCGCCAGACGATGATGTTGGAGATCCCGGTCTCGTCCTCAAGCGTCAGGAAGATCACCCCCCCGTTGGCCGTGCCCGGTCGCTGGCGCACCAGCACCAATCCGGCCACGCAGACCCGCGCGCCGTTGGGCGGTTCATTCAAACGCGCATGGGGGGGCAGCGCATGCGGGGGGGGCGAGGCCAGGTTTGTACAACGGTCTGCATGGGAACATTATAGGAACATTCGCTGTGGTAACACAACTGCGACATGGCAGGGGGGGTCGCAAATCGGGGGGGTGGCAGGGGGGGTTAAGTGGCTTGGCTAAAGCGTTTAGAAGGCGGCTTGATCACAAGTTGATTTCGAAGCGCCCGCAACGTTGATAGGTTCCACGCGTTTCACGAAAAACTCCGAATCAAGTTTTTCTCGAAACGCTTAAGGAAGGCTGTAGCTAAGTTTTGGAGGGAGCCAAATGGCCAAGATCACCTATATCGAGCACAACGGCACCGAACATGTGGTGGACGTGGCGAACGGCCTGACCGTTATGGAAGGCGCACGCGACAACAATATCCCCCCCGGCATCGAGGCGGACTGCGGCGGTGCCTGCGCCTGTTCGACCTGCCATGTTTATGTGGACGCGGCCTGGGTCGAGAAAGTGCCAGCCAAGGATGCGATGGAAGAGGACATGCTGGATTTCGCCTTCGAGCCGAACGCCGAAACCTCGCGCCTGACCTGCCAGATCAAGGTGACCGATGCGCTGGACGGTCTGGTGGTGCGCATGCCCGAGAAACAGATCTGATGCGGCCGGTGGCGCGGCGTCTTCTGTCGCGCACGCTGCGCCGGCCCATGCGCCGCGCGCGGCAGCTGTCGCGCATGTGGCTGGCGGTGGGCGTCGTGCTGTGGTCGTCCGGTGCTGTGGCAGCCAACGAGTTGCTGGATGCCCAGTTTGCCGAGCCCACCACACGTTATGCGCACGGAGTGCTTGGTGATGATGTGGAATGGGGGGGTGCGTTGGTTCTGCGTGTGGACAGCTGCCCGGCCTGCGCGCGCCTGAAGACCCAGAATGTCACCATTCGCCTGCCTGACACCCGCGTCTTCGAAGATCTGGCCCCCCCCGCCTGTTCACCCTGCCCGATGGCCGCCACCTGGTCGCCGTGGTGGAAAGTGATGCCCGGCAGGGCGCACGGCTGTCAATCTATGGGCCCGAGGGTCTGTTCGCCGCTGGTCCCTTTATCGGTCGTTCCAACCGCTGGCTCGCCCCCCCGATCGGGATCGGAGATCTGGACGGTGATGGCGTGGTGGAAATCGCTTACATCGACCGCCCCCCCCACCTGGCCAAGACCCTGCGTGTGTTTCGGTTGGATCCGGCTGGTGCACTGACGGAAGTGGCGCAGATGGCTGGTTTCTCGAACCACCGCATCGGTTGGGACTTCATCCCAGGCGGGCTGCGGAATTGCGCCACAGGCCCTGAACTGATTGTGGCCAGTGGGGGGGATTGGCGCAACATCATGGCGGTGAAGTTCGACGGTGCCGATCTGACAGCACATGTCCTGGGGGGGCGCTATGACGGCCCGGCCAGTCTGGATGCAGCCCTGAATTGCGCCCGCTAACGCCCTGCCTTTTCGCGCCCCCCCTGTGCCGCCATCGCTTCAAGGATTGGGGGGGCTAGGGCTTTCGGTTCCAGCGTCGGAAGCTTGCGCCAGGCGAATTGACCAACGCCAAGCCGCCCCCCCCGAGCAGTACCAGCAGACCCATTGGCACCGCGGCACCCAGCAGACGGCTCCCCCCCGCGACGCCACTGGACAGGGCACCGGCAAAGATGCCCGCCCCCCCCAGCAATCGCAAGAACTCCGATCAGAAACAGCGCCAGTCTGAAACGGCCATACTCCCCCCCCAGGTCAGCGACACTCCCGGCGCTGACGTCTGCAAGGTCTCTGCCGTGGCACTGCAAAGCTCCAGAAAAGCATAGGCACCATCGTCGTGAATCCAGCCTCCAGCCGCGCCATTCCAGCCGATCGTATGCCGCAATTCGCCCTGCCAAAGGTCCAAACGCCGCATCAGACTGTCCCCCCCAACGCGGTGCTGAACATATCCGGCGCGTGTGACCTGAGACAGATCCAGGCTCCAATCGTCATCAAGATGCAGCATTACCCCCCCGTCCAATCGGTAAACCCGCTGCGCCCGGACAGGGGGTGGGGGGGTGAAAGGCGAAAACCTGGGGGGGGCGTGTGTCATGCTGAGACCCTAAAGCGTTTCGGGGGGGTAAACCTGAATTCCTGATTTTCTCGAAAGTCCACAATACCTGTACGTCTCGTGATCGCGCAGCAAAGACCGCGTAGCGGTAGGCCGGAGGGCTTGCAAACCATGCAGGAGGCAAAGTCGGGACGACGGTTATGCGACGCCGATGCACATGACACCCTCCGCCACTTTTTCGTGCTGAAAGTGCTTTGGGTGTGGCAGCCTCGGCTAGTCACCGGGGGGGCGGAGCCCCCCCATGCCTCTTTCGGCTGCTATCCGGCACCTCGCAGGACAGGAACTGGGCCAAGGCCACCCTGTTTTGTCGCGCAGAGCAAGTAGCTCAACTCTTGCGATGCAAACACCGCTTTTGCTCTGCGCGCTTTTTCGCTTTGCGAAAAGCGCCACGCCCAACAGGCGGCAAGCCACGCAGGGGGGCGCGGGCGGGTGGCGGGAGCCCGCCTCTTGGGGGGGCTGCATTGTTGACGGTTAGAGCGCGCGCCAGCCGATGTCGGAACGGTTGAAGCCTTCGGGCCAGTCGATCCCGTCCACCATGCATAGGCCCGGTCCCGCGCCTCGCGCAGCTGTCGCCCCCCCGCGCGGTCACGTTCAGAACCCGCCCACCGGTGGCGGTGATCTTGCCCTCCACCTCGGTGGTACCCGCATGAAAGACCATGTTCATGCTGTCCTCGGGCAGGGCATCCAGACCACTGATCACGCTGCCTTTCTCGTAAGACCCTGGATAGCCGTTTGCCGCCATGACCACGGTAATGGCATGGTCGTCGGCCCAGTTTACCTGCGCCTTGTCCAGCCGTCCTTCGGCACAGGCCAGCATCAGGTCCAACGCCTGCGCGCCCAGGCGCATCATCAGGACCTGGCATTCGGGATCGCCAAACCGCACATTGTATTCCACCAGGCGCGGCTGGCCATCCTTGATCATCAGACCGGCATAAAGCACGCCCTTGTAGGGGGGGCTGCCACGACGCGCCATCTCGGCCACGGTCGGGTTGATGATTTCATCCATTGCCTTCCGGGCAACGTCGTCGGTCAGGATGGGCGCAGGGGGGGAATAGGCACCCATGCCGCCAGTGTTCGGGCCGGTGTCGCCGTCGCCCACACGCTTGTGGTCCTGGGCAGTGCCGATGGGCAGGGCGGTCTTTCCGTCGCAGAGGATGAAGTACGACGCCTCTTCACCCTCCATGAATTCTTCAATCACGACCTCGGCCCCCCCGGCGTCGCCGAACTCGCCGTCGAACATGTCGTCAATGGCGGCCAATGCCTGGGGGGGCTCGTCCATCGCGACGATCACCCCCCCCTTGCCGGCGGCCAGACCGTCTGCCTTCACCACGATCGGAGCGCCCTGTTCGCGGATGTAATCCTTGGCGGGTTCCGGCGTGGTGAAACGGGCGTAGGCGGCAGTCGGGGGGCCTTGGCCGCGTCACAGATTTCCTTGGTAAAGGATTTTGATGCTTCCAGCCGGGCCGCTTCGGCCGAGGGGGGGCCAAAGACCAGGATGCCAGCCTCTTCCAACCGGTCTGCCACGCCCGCCGCCAGCGGGGGGGCCTCGGGGGGGCCGACGATGACGAAGTCCACTGTGTTCTCTTGTGCGAAGGTCACCACGGCGTCGCCATCCATGATGTCGATCTTCGCGCATTCCGCGATCTCATCCATGCCCGCATTGCCCGGTGCAACGATCAGCCGGTCGCATTTCGGGTTCTGCATCACCGCCCAGGCCAGGGCATGTTCGCGCCCGCCGCTGCCGAGAATGAGGATGTTCATGATGGGTGGCTCCTGCCAAGAAAGTTCCGTTGGGGGGGGTTTCTATGCTGCGTGTGCAAGATTCTCAAGTTTTGCCTGAAAAGAGCGCATCATCTGCTGTCACGCGGCCTATTGCACGGCGTGCAGGTCACTTGGCGCACTTGGCGAAATCGAACATGTCCGGTGACGCGCTGAAACAGCCTTGCGATTTTCCAACCTTTGGGGGGGCGGTTTCTGCCGGTTCAAAGGATGAATTTTTGACGATTTCAAACCATCCCTAACCAGTCCGGCATCTCACCCTGAAAAACCCTTCCTTAAGCCCCCCCGTGCAACATGAGCGCTGATACCAATGCATCGGGATTGTCAAGATAGTGCGTAATCTCCTCTTTCAGCAGACCAATCACGCCCGGCGCTTCGGGGGGGCGGCGATCCAGGCCAGTTCCATTGCGATGGACAGTTGGGTGCCACCTCCGGCGTTGATCTCGGACAGGATCTCATCGTGATGGGAGTTTACGTGGTGGGAAACCCGCGTGCGGCGGGCCTCGGGGGGGCTGGCGGCCTCGACGGTCGCATTGATCGCCCGCGCCGGGCCGGCCAATGGGTTCGCAATCGTATCGGGTTGGGCGCAGGCTGCGAGAGGCAGGATCAGGAAGAAGCGTTTCATGACGCCAGACTGGCAGGTTCCCCCCCCGGTCACACAACCCTGCGCTCTTTCCCTCGGCAGGCCCCCCCCGCCATAGGATGGGCGGAAACCAGCAGGCGCGTCACCCCCCCGGAGCCCCCCCATGTCCGACCTTTTCGAAGAGCCAGAGATCCCGCAAGACGGAGGAAATGCACCGGAGTTCACGGTGTCCGAAATCTCGGGCGCGGTAAAGAAGACCATCGAAGGGGGGGCCTTTGGCCGCGTGCGGGTGCGGGGGGGCGAGGTCGGACGCGTGTTCAAGGCGCGCTCGGGTCACCTGTATTACGACGTGAAGGATGACCGGAATGTGCTGGCCTGCACCACCTGGAAGGGCCAGGCGTCACGTCTGTCGGTGCAACCTGAGGAAGGTTGGAGGTCATTGTCACCGGCAAGCTGACCGCCTTCGGCGCCCAGTCCAAATACAACCTGAACGTCGAAGAGGTCGAGGTCGCCGGTGAAGGTGCACTGATGGCCATGCTGGAGAAGCGCAAGAAGGCGCTGGCGTCGGAAGGGTTGTTTGCCGAGGAGCGTAAAAAACGGCTGCCTTACCTGCCCGAGGTCATTGGTGTGATCACCTCCCCCCCCTCGGCGCGGTCATTCGCGATATTCTGCACCGGCTGCGCGACCGTTTCCCGCGCAAGGTGCTGATCTGGCCGGTGGCGGTGCAGGGGGGGGCGGCTTGTGCGCCTGAAGTCGCACGGGCGATTGAGGGATTCAACCAGTTCACGCCGGGCGGGGGGGCGATGCCACGGCCTGATCTGCTGATCGTCGCGCGTGGTGGCGGGTCTATCGAAGATCTGTGGGGGGGGTTCAATGAGGAAGTGGTCGCGCGCGCGGTGGCGGCGTCCCAGATCCCGCTGATTTCGGCTGTGGGGGGGCATGAGACCGATACGACCCTGATTGATTATGTCTCGGACCTGCGGGCACCGACGCGACGGCGGCGGCGGAACATGCGGTGCCCGTGCGTCTGGAACTGATGGGCTGGGTGGACGAGCAGGGTGCGCGGATGAGCCGGGCGATGGGGGGGCAGGGCGTGATGCAGCGTGGACAGCGGTTGCGTGACCTTGCGCGGGCACTTCCACGCGCTGAGGCATTGCTGGATGGTCCGCGGCAACGGTTGGATCACGCGGGCCTTCGCCTGCCTGCAGCGTTGAAGGGCATGACGGACGCACGCCGGGTCAAGCTGACGCAGGCGTCGGCCGGGCTCAGACCCCCCCATGTGCTGGCGTCCCGCATTGCCCCCCACAGCGCGACCGGGTGGAGGCGGCGGGCACCCGGCTGGACCGTGCCTTTACGGCTCTGACAGACGGGCATCGCAAACGGCTGGATGCGCTGGAGCGCATGCGCCAGACGCTGGGCTATACCGAGACCCTGCGGCGTGGTTACGCCGTGGTGCGGGGGGGTGACGGAGATGTCGTGACAACCAAGATCGCGGCAGGCAAGGCCGGGGGGGCGTTGGAGATCGAGTTTGCCGATGGCGTGTTGACCGTGGGCGGTGGGGGGGCTGCACCGTCTGGCTCCGGGACGCCGCCAAAAGCGAAACCCGCGAGGAAGCCGAAACCGCCCGCGCCTGAGCAAGGCTCGTTGTTCTGAGGACGGTGGCGGGTTTCGTCGCGGCTCCCGCCCGGCTTCTGATACGAGCGGGGGGGCAGCGGTGCGCTTTCCCACCCCCCCGCTGCGCCGAAACCCGTTAGGGCGCGGCACTGCTCAGCACATCCTCGGTCAACGCGTCGCGTGGCCGGGTGGCATCCAGGTGCAGGACCGGTACGCCCTGACGGCCAAGCCAATCTTCGTGGCGGGCCCGGCTGCGGCCCGCGAAAGCCGGGTCGTCATAGCGGGAAGCCCAGTCCAGAAATCCGGTGTGGATCGCGTGCATGTCACCACCCGGCGCAATGCGGTCCCCCCCGAAACGGGCCTGTTCGCGGGCGATAAGACGGGTGCGGCGGACCTCCCAAGGGGGGGCGGTGAGGAAGAGGATGAGGTCGCAGTCTGAAAGCGCCGCTTCGCCCCCCCAGCCCATCAGCGAGCCGGACAGGACCCAGCCGCCCGCGCCCTGATCGGCCTCAATGAGCCGGACTCTTTCCACAGGCGGGCGTTTGATGGTGAAGGGCGGGTCTGTCGGTGCCCAGTAATACCTGTCCGTATCCAGATGCGGTACGCCCAGACGCTGCGCAAGGGCAGCCCCCCCCAGGGTGGAGGTGCCTGTGCAGGAAGCTCCGGTGATGTGAAGCCGAGCCACAGTCACTAACGGCGCGGTTTGCCGCCGGGCCTGCCCGCAGGTTTGCCAGACGGCTTTCCACAACGACCGGGTCCGGTTGCACGGGCAGCGCCGGGGGGGGCCTTGCCCGCTTTGCCGGGTTTGCCGAAATTGCCTGCGCTGGGTTTGCCGCTGGATTTGCCGGGTTTTCCACCCGATTTGCCACCGGGCTTGCCGGGACGGGCAGGACGTTCGTCGGTTTTGCCGACCGCCGCGCCCTTGCGGGTGCGTACCGGTTTCTTGGTCGGCGTTTCCTCCAACCCCCCCAGTTGGTCACGCAGCACACGGGGGGGGCGAAGCTCTTCGACCTCGCCCGCCTTCAGCTCGCCCAGGCGGAAAGGACCATAGCTGACGCGCAGCAGGCGGTTCACCGACAGGCCAATGGCTTCCATCGCGCGGCGGATTTCGCGGTTCTTGCCCTCGCGCAGGGACACGGTCAGCCAGGCGTTTGCGCCCTGCTGGCGGTCCAAAGATACCCCCCCCATCGGCTGGAAGCGTTCACCATCCACGGTCAGACCCTTGCGCAGGGGGGGCGTCAGGCTGTCCTCGGTCGGCGCACCCTTCACCCGCACGCGGTATTTGCGTACCCAGCCGGTTGAGGGCAGTTCGAGCTGCCGCTTGATCCCGCCGTCGTTTGTCAGCAGCAGCAACCCTTCGGAGTTCAGATCGAGCCGCCCAACGGACATGACACGCGGCATGTCGTCGGGCAGGGCGTCAAAGACCGTCTCGCGGCCCTTTTCGTCCTTCGCCGTAGTCACCAGGCCGGTGGGCTTGTGATAGAGCCACAGGCGCGGTGGTTCGGGCTCGGCCAACGGGGGGGCCTCGTCCACCATGATCTTGTCGCGCGGGCCCACGTTCAGGGCCGGGCTGTCAATCACCTTGCCGTTCACGGACACACGGCCCGCCTCGATCATGCGTTCGGCTTCACGGCGGCTGGCGACGCCGGCGCGGGCCAGCACCTTGGCGATACGTTCGCATCCGGCGTTTTGTTCTGATCCTTGCTCATGCCCCCCCCGCATAACCCGCCGGGGGGGCGCGAAGGGAAAGGCTTGGTGGAGGGTTGGCAAATGGGCACGGGCAGGGCAACAAGGCTGCATGAGCCCGTTCACCAGCCATATGGCCCCCCCCGCCCTGGAGGAAGCCCGCGCCGCCGCCGCCCGTGGTGAGGTGCCCGTGGGTGCCGTGGTCGTGTCACCTTCCGGCGTGGTGGTGGCGCGCGCGGGCAATCGCACGCGGGAGTTGAACGACCCCCCCACAGCCCATGCCGAGGTGCTGGCGATCCGCGCCGCCTGTGCTGCGGCGGGTAGCGAACGGCTGCCGGATCATGATCTTTATGTCACGCTGGAACCCTGCCCGATGTGCGCCACGGTGATCTCAAACGCCCGCATTCGCAGGCTGTATTACGGCGCGGCGGACCCGAAGTCCGGCGGGGGGGTGGCGCAGGGGGGGCCGCGCATCTTTAACCATCCGCAGTGCCACCATGTGCCAGAGGTCTATGACGGGCTGCGCGCCGAGGAGGCGGAGCAGCTGTTGAAGGCGTTTTTCGCCGAACGGAGGTAGCCATGGATTATGAGACCGTTTCCGCTGCGGATTTTGGTCGCGCGCTGAAAGGGTTGGGCGTGAACATCCTGACCCGCGACGTGAAGGCCAAGGTTGCTTTCCTGACCGAGGTCTTTGCCATGCAGGCCCACCGTGTCACGGCGGATTTCGCGATCCTGACCTATGGGGGGGAGGCAGTGTTTCAGGTCCACGCAGATCATACCTATCACAGCCACCCGCTGCCTGCGCTTTTGCCCGAAGCGGGCGCGCGTGGGGGGGCTGGGGGGGTGGAACTGCGCCTGTATGACACCGACCCTGACGCCGCCGCCGCACGCGGCGAAGCCTTTGGCGCCACCCTGTTGCAGCGCCCGAGAACAAGCCGCACGGGTTGCGCGAATGCGTGATACTGGACGAGGAAGGCTATGCCTGGCTGCCCTCGCGCCCGCTCACGCCGGAAGAAGAGGTGTAATCCCAAGTGTCCTTTGACCTGATCGCGGCGATCCTGCCGATCCTGCTGACCTTGCTGGTGGGGGGGTACGCGCTGGCCGCCAGCCGTACCTTGCCGCCCACGAACTGGGGGGGCGCGATCGAGGTGCTGTCCTTTCGGCTGCTGATCCCCCCCGCCGTGCTGATCCGCGCCATTGCCGGGATTGAGGTCGATCTGGCCGCCTACGCCCCCCCCTTTGTTTTTGCCCTTTGGACGGCGGTCGGGGGGGTGGTGGCGTTGGTTGTGCTGCTTCTGCGTCCGCTTTGGCGTGGGTTGGGTGTGTCGAACCCGCAGTTCACATCGCTGTTTCAACTGGGCACCCGCTGGAATGGCTTCATTGCTCTTGCGGCGGGCGAGCTGTTCCTGGGGGGGCAGGCCGGGTTCGCCATGGTGGCGATTGCCATGGCGGTGCTGATCCCGGTGATCAATGTGGGCAATATCGTCGTTTTGACAGCGTATGGCGGCGGTCGCGCCACCCTGCGCGGCGTGGTGATGCAACTGGTAAAGAACCCGCTGATCCAGGCCAGCGTGATCGGCCTGGCCTTGTTGCTGTCCGGTACCAAACTGCCCGGCCCGATTGATGCAACGCTCGACCTGATCGGCCGCGGCGCGCTGGGCGTGGGCATCCTGGCCATCGGTGCGGGCATGACGCTGCGTCGGTTCCTGCGCCCGTCGCGGGCCTTGTTGCTGTCGCTGATCCTACGCCCAGGGCTGAGCCTGCTGGCTGCGCTGGGCGCTGCACAGATCTTTTCCCTAACACCAGAACAGGTCTTTGCCGTGTGTATGGTGTTAACCGTGTCGGCGGCTACGAATGGGTATGTCGTTGCCCGCCAGATGGGGGGGGATGGCGAGCTTTATGCCGATGGCATGGCCTGGCAGCTATTGCTGTCTCTGGCGCTGTTGCCAGCTGGCGGGGGGGGTGTTCCTGGTGTAGGCTGGCTCAACCGCCCCCCCCATCACCCGACCAGTACTGCGCCATGATCTCCTGTGCCCATGCGGGTTCACTGATCGCACCGCGTGGTTCGAACCCGGACATGACCGGTTTCAGGTCAAGAACCGGTGTGCCGTCGATGGCATCCAACCCTTCGAGATACAGGCAGAGCCCTTCGACCCTGAGCACGCGACAGGTGGCGAGCCCAATCCGGTTCGGTCGGTTTTTGCCGCGCTGGGCAAAAATACCGATCCGGGGGGGCCAATCCGCGCGCCCGCGCGGGTGGCGCGATCCGGTTTGGATCTTTTCGGGGGGGTGTACCTGGTGAAACAGGTAGATCACCTCGACATGCGAAAAAGCGTCAAGCCCGGCCAAGGCGTCGGGCGAGAATAGGGACGCATCGAGCTCGACTGATGCTGCGATCCGGTCCCAATTGTCATCAATCGGATCAAGGCGCTCTGATCGCACATGGCCGATTGGAGCGAGCTTGTATGTTTCAGGCATGAGGCTCTCCTGCCTAGATCTCGATTGTCTGCATCACCTCTGGCTCGATCACATCCACGCCCGGCAGGCCCTGGGCCAGTACTTCGGCGGATTGTTCAAGCAGCGGGAAGGTGCGGTAATGGCAGGGGGGGATCACCGTCTTGAACCGGAAATAGCGTCGCGCCGCATAGGCTGCGCGGGCCATGTCCATGGTGAAATGCCCGCCCGCGCAGAGGATGCCAATGTCGGGTTTGTGGAAATCGCCCATCCACTCCATATCCGCCATGATGTCGGTGTCGCCGGACACATAGATCGTATGACCCTCGCCCGAAATCATGAACCCGGCTTCCGCGCCGGTGTAGATCGGGCCGTTGCCATTGGCCATCGAAGATGAATGCACCGCGTTCACCATGGTCACCGCCACGTCACCCAGCATCACCGTGCCGCCCTTGTTGAAGCCAACGGTCGAGATGCCGTGCTTGCCCTCCCACCACTGCATCAAGTCGTAGATACCGACGGCGGGAATGCCAAGTTCGGCGCATATCTCAGGCGTGTCCGTTGCGTGATCGCCGTGACCATGGGTGATCAGCACGTGAGTCGCCCCCCCGTCGATCGCGTCGCCACGTTGCGACGGGTCAAACACCGGGTTTCCAGTGAACCAGGGGGGGTCCAGTAACAACACCTGATCACCGATTTCGATACGAAAACTCGCGTGACCCAGCCATGTGACTTTCATTTGCAATCCTCCTGGTGCTTTACCGTTCACAGTAGCAGCAAATCCTACCCTGTCACGCGGGCATGGAGGCCTCGTTGCGCCCCCCCGCCTTTCGATGCTGTGATGTCGGGGGGGGTATCCCCCCCACCGCTGCCACATGCTTGCCCATCCGGCCCCCCCCGGACGCTAAACGACAAGGCGAAGATTATCTGGAGCGCCCCCCCCATGTCGATCGACATCGAAACCGCACGTAAAGTGGCCCATCTGGCCCGGATCCGGGTGGAGGAAGACCGCCTTCCCGCCCTGGCTCAGGAATTCAATGACATCCTCGGCTTCATCGAACAGCTGAACGAGGTGGACGTGGAGGGCGTCGAGCCCATGACCTCGGTTACGCCGATGCGGCTGAAACGCCGTACTGATGTTGTGACCGATGGCGACCAGCAGGAGAAAATCCTGAAAAACGCCCCCCCCGACGCCCGCGAGGGCTTTTTCGCGGTTCCGAAGGTGGTGGAATAATGACTGAGCTGAACAAACTGACGATTGCCGCCGCGCGCGATGCGCTGAAGGCCGGGGGGGATGTGACCTCGGTCGAGCTGACCGAGGCCTGCCTGACCGAGATCGACGGCGCGGGCGTGCTGAACGCTTTCGTGCACAAGACGCCCGATCTGGCGCTGGAGCAGGCCAAGGCGGCGGACGCCCGCATCAAGGGGGGGGCGATGCGCCGGACCTGTGCGGCATTCCGCTGGGCATCAAGGATCTGTTCTGCACCAAGGGTGTTGCCTCGCAAGCCGCATCCGCCATCCTGGACGGGTTCAAGCCGGAATATGAATCGACCGTGTCGCAGAACCTGTGGGACGCGGGCGCGGTCATGCTGGGCAAGCTCAACATGGACGAATTTGCCATGGGTAGCTCGAACGAGACCTCGACCTATGGTGATGTGGTGAACCCCCCCTGGAAGGTGGACGACCGCAACCTGACGCCCGGCGGCAGCTCGGGTGGGTCGGCCAGTGCTGTGGCCGCCGACCTGTGCCTGGCGGCGACCGGCACGGACACTGGCGGCTCGATTCGCCAACCTGCCGCCTTTACCGGTATCACCGGTATCAAGCCCACGTATGGCCGTTGTTCGCGCTGGGGGGGCATTGTCGCCTTTGCGTCCTCGCTGGACCAGGCCGGGCCGATGACCAAATCGGTGCGTGACGCGGCGATCATGCTGGAAGCCATGTGCGGGCACGATCCGAAGGATTCAACCAGCGCGGACATTGCCGTGCCCAATTTCGAGGCCATGCTGACCGGCGACATCAAAGGCAAGGTCATCGGCATCCCCCCCAAAGAATATCGCATGGATGGCATGCCGGAAGAGATCGAGAAGCTCTGGGCCGACGGCACCGCCATGTTGAAGGACGCGGGTGCCGAGATCCGCGATATTTCGCTGCCGCACACCAAATACGCGCTGCCTGCGTACTATGTGATCGCGCCTGCCGAAGCCTCGTCGAACCTGGCCCGTTATGATGGTGTGAAATATGGACATCGCGCGACGCTGGCGGCCGGTGACGGCATCAACGACATGTACGAGAAGACCCGCGCCGAAGGTTTTGGCGACGAGGTGCAGCGCCGTGTGATGATCGGCACCTATGTGCTGTCGGCGGGCTTCTATGATGCCTATTACAACCGCGCGCGTCGGGTGCGGAACCTGATCAAGCGCGACTTCGAGACCGTCTTTGCCGAAGGCATTGACGCGATCCTGACCCCCCCGGCCACGCCCTCGGCTGCCTTTGGCCTGGGCGAGATGGCCGATGCGGACCCGGTCAAGATGTACCTCAACGATGTCTTTACCGTGACCGTGAACCTGGCCGGTCTGCCGGGCATTTCCGTGCCTGCCGGTCTGGACGCCCAGGGTCTGCCGCTGGGGGGGCTGCAGCTGATTGGTCGTCCGTGGGAGGAAGGCGATCTGCTGAATTTCGCCCAAGTGCTGGAAGATCGCGCTGGTTTCGTGGCGAAGCCACAGAAATGGTGGTAAACCCCCCCGGCAAAGGGGGGGACAAGAACCGAGGGTAGAGCAATGCGAGTTCTTCTGGTGACATGCGCTTTGGGCGCGCTGGTGGCCTGCACGCCGACGGTACCGAACTCGGCCGCTGGCGTGGGGGGGTTCGACGACTATGATCGCGCGCGGACCGGGCAGGACACGCCTCGGGCCACGACGACGACCACGGCCACGACTTTGCCTGCGCCGGGTGCTGTCAGTGGGGGGGAAACGCTGGCGGGTGACGTGCCCGCGAATGGCGTGCCGGTGGCGGATGCAGGGGGGGGCAGCGCCGGGGGGCTGGTGGCCCGCCTGAGCCCCCCCGTCCCGCCGGGATATCGGACGAACAGGATTTCGATGCCGTGGCAGGTCGCGAGACCATCGAAAGCGATGCCGCCCGTATCGCCGCCAACCGTGCGGCCTATGTGCAGATCGAACCGACCGATCTGCCCACGCGCCCGGGCGAAACCGGGCCGTCGATCGTCGCCTTCGCCCTGGCCACCAACAACCCGGTGGGCGCACAGCTTTACAACCGGTCACGCCTGTCTGGTGAGGCACGGTTCAACCGCAATTGCGCCAAATACACCTCGTCCGACCTGGCGCAGCAGGATTTCCTGCGCGTGGTGGGCCGAAACGTGATCCGAAGGGGGGGCTGGACCCGGATGGGGGGGACGGCTTTGCCTGCTATTGGGACCCGACACCCTTGCGTCAGGCCCGCGCGGCGGCCGCTGCCGCGCCTGCCCCCCTGCGGTCAGCGAATAAATGCAGCCGATCCCGCACCCCCCCTCGCCGAACTTCGGCGAGCGGCGCGATGGGCTGCGGCCGGAACTTGTGGTGTTGCATTACACCGCGATGGTGGATGCGGCGTGCGCGCTGGAACGGCTGTGTTCGCCCGAGTTCGAGGTGTCGGCCCACTATCTGATCGCCCGTGACGGCACGCTCTACCAGCTTGTCGAGGAAGACAAACGTGCTTGGCATGCGGGTGGTGGAGATTGGCGGGGGGGCAGAGGGGGGGATGTAAATTCCCGCTCGATCGGGATCGAGCTCGACAATCCCGGCGACGAACCCTTTTCGCAGCCCCCCCTGATGCAGACGCTGGAGGCATTGCTGCCCGGCGTTGTGTCTCGCTGGGGGGGTATCCCGGCTGAGGGAGTGATTGCCCATAGTGACATGGCCCCCCCAACGCGCAAGTTCGATCCGGGCTGCCGGTTCGATTGGGCGCGGCTGGCCCGCCAGGGCCTGTCCGTCTGGCCTGAGGCCACGGGGGGGGCGGCGCGCGCGGGTGTTGCGCCTGATGAGGCCGCTTTCCTGCGCGCCGCCGAGAGGTTCGGGTATGATGTCTTCTGGGGGGGCATCGACCGGTGCTTTGTGCCTTTCGCCAGCGTTTCCGCCCCCCCTGGGCGGATGGGCCGCTGGATGCGCGTGACATGAGGGCGATGCTGGACCTGGCTACTCGCTTCGCCATTGACCCCCCCGTCGCCCCCCCGACAGCCTAACTCAATTCTCGCGCGGATGGCCGGATGACCGCGGGTGACTGTCGGGGGGGCGTGCCTCTTCGTGATCCGAGGAAAGTCCGGACTCCACAAGGCAACGGTGCCGGGTAACGCCCGGCGGGGGGGGCAACCCCCCCAGGGAAAGCGCCACAGAGAACAGACTGCTTCGCTTGCGGAGTGATGGTGAAACGGTGGGGGGGTAAGAGCCCACCGCGCCCCCCCTGGCAACAGGGGGGGCGGCACGGCAAGCCCCCCCACCGGGAGCAATGCCAAATAGGGATCGCGCGGGGGGGCGTATGCCCCCCCGGGGGGGCCGCCTTGGCCCCCCCAGCAGATCCGGGTTGGCAGCTTGAGCGTCCTGGCAACAGGCCGCCTAGAGGAATGGTCATCTATCGCGGGTCCGCCCGCGTGCACAGAATCCGGCTTACAGGCCGTCCGCGCATATCACCTGCCCGTTTTGCGAGTGACTCTGAGTAGCGTTTTCGATGGACTAGGGTATTGATTTTGCACGATTAAAACTTCAATTTCTCCGGTTGTTTTTTTCGCGCCGACGAATTTAGATTCATTCTAAACAATGACCCAAAGGATATCGAATGACCCTGAACGCCAAAGTCGCCGACGCGCTGAACAACCAGATCAGCGCCGAGCTGAACGCCTCCTACATCTACCTGTCGATGGCCGCCTGGTTCGACAACAACGGGTTGCCGGGTTTCGCCCAGTGGTTCCGTGGCCACAGTGCCGAAGAGACCGAGCACGGCATGCGCATCTATGACTTCCTGGTGCGCCGCGACGCGCGGGTTGAACTGCAGGGTATTGCTGCCCCCCCGCAGGCTGACTACGCCAGCGCCAAGGACGTGCTGGAAGCAGCCCTGGCGCACGAGCAGACCGTGACCGCGCAGATCAATGCACTGTTTGAACTGGCTCAGGCGGAACGGGAATTTTCCACCCAGAACATGCTGCAATGGTTCATCGAGGAACAGACCGAGGAAGAGGACCTGTTCCGCACCGTTCTGGATCAGGTCGATGCGGCGGGCGACAACCGTTGGAACCTGTTGCTGCTGGACAAGGAAATGGCCAACGGTCTGGGGGGGCGTGACGGCGGCGAAGCGAGGCCTGACCCGCGCAGATCGAACAAAAAAAAGGGGGGGAGGCCGCAGCCTCCCCCCCTTTCGTGTGTCTGGCAGGTGGGATCAGAATTCCACAACGGCACGGATCGACTTGCCTCGTGCATCAGGTCGAAGCCCTCGTTGATCTGATCCAACGTCAGCTTGTGGGTGATCATGTCGTCGATCTCGATCTTGCCGTCCATGTACCAATCGACGAACTTGGGCACATCGGTGCGCCCCCCCTTGGCCCCCCCGCCGAAGGCTGTGCCTTTCCAGACCCGACCGGTGACCAGCTGGAAGGGACGGGTGCTGATTTCTGCCCCCCCGGCGGGGGGGGCCACGCCGATGATCACCGATACGCCCCCCCAGCCCCCCCGATGCGAGCATTCCAGCGCGTCGCGCATGACCTGCACGTTGCCGGTGGCGTCAAACGAATAATCCACGCCGCCGAACTGATCTTTCTTGGTCTTGGTCAGTTCAATGATCGCGTCTGTGACCGATTGGCCTTCGGGCAGCTTGGACGGGTTCACAAAATGGGTCATGCCGAATTTCTTCGCCATCTCGGCCTTGTCGTCATTCAGATCGACGCCGATGATCATGTCCGCGCCCGCCATGCGCAGGCCCTGGATCACGTTCAGCCCGATGCCGCCCAGGCCGAAGACCGCGGCGGACGATCCGATTTCCACCCCCCCCGCCGTGTTGATCACCGCGCCGATGCCGGTGGTCACGCCGCAGCCGATGTAGCAGATCTTGTCGAACGGCGCGTCGTCACGCACCTTGGCCAGCGCAATCTCGGGCAGGACCGTGTGGTTGGCAAAGGTCGAACAGCCCATGTAGTGGTAGATCGGCGTGCCATCCAGCATGGAAAACCGCGTGGTGCCATCGGGCATCAGGCCTTGGCCCTGCGTGCCCCCCCGGATCGCGGTGCAGAGGTTGGTCTTGCCGGACAGGCAGGCGTGGCATTCGCGGCACTCGGGCGTGTAGAGTGGGATCACGTGGTCGCCCGGTTTCAGCGTGGTCACACCCTCGCCAACCTCCAGCACGACACCGGCACCCTCATGGCCCAGGATCGACGGGAACAGCCCTTCGGGGGGGTCGGCACCCGACCGGGTAAACTCGTCGGTGTGGCACAGGCCGGTGGCCTTGACCTCGATCAGGACCTCGCCCGCCTTCGGGCCGTCCAGGTTCACTTCCATGATTTCGAGCGGTTTGCCGGCCTCAAGGGCGACGGCGGCACGGGTGCGCATTGGAGATCCTCCTGTTGTTTCGCACAAACTGCGCGAATTGCCGCATATTTTCAACGTGCGAACGACATTGGCTTGTCCCCCCCAACCGACAAACATGTTCCGAAGCGCGGATGAAACTGATCCTATTCCCCCCCGCCACAATCGGTCTGACCCTGTTGGGTCTGGCTGCGTGCCTGCCTCGCAAGAGGGTGTTGAGATGAACAGCTGTGGTGCGGAGGCGCTGCAACCGTTGGTTGGTCAGCCTGAGGCGGCGCTGGACACGTCCGTTCTGCCCGACGTGCTGCGTGTGATCCGGCCGGGGGGGGATGCGGTCACGCTGGACTTCAATCCGGCGCGGTTGAACGTCGAACTGGATGCGTCCGGCACCATTACCGATCTGCACTGCGGCTGATTGCCCACCCGTCCCCCCCCTTGCAACCGGGCGCAGGATCGGGCCTGATCGGGGGGGCATGAGATATCTTGTGCTGCCCGCCTTCCTGGCCCTTGCCGCCTGCCAATCCCCCCCGGCGGCCGGGCCCACACCGTTGGACTTCACACCCAGATGTGGTGCGGATCGTTTGCAGGGGGGGTTGATCGGGCAGGACGCGGGAATCATTCCCGAAATCGAGATCGACGCCCCCCCTCTTCGGGTGATCCACCCGGGCATGGAGGTGACGGCAGATTACAACCCTGCGCGGTTGAACATCGCTGTTGATGAGAACGGGATCATTACCCGTGTCTGGTGCGTGTAAACGCGGCAAATGCGCAAGATTATTCAAATAACCTTTGATAAAGGGGGGGGCTCGGCGCGGTGCGCCTCGGACCACCGTCGGTGTCTACTGTTTCACGCGGTAGTCCCGGTGGCAGTCCTTACATGTCCCGCCCAATGCGCCAAGCCGGAGACGCAATGCGTCCTCGCTGCTGATATCGCCGCTTGCGGCGTCGCTCAGCGCCAGGGCCTTTGCCTCGAAATCCGCCCAGTTGTCCCAGATCGCCAGTAAGGCCTCGCTTTTCGGGTCATCTTCGCGCGTTTCAAACAAGGCAGGCACCTGGTGGCTGGCTGCTTCGATCTTGTCCAGCGCAGCCTGGGCCTGGGCGGTGTCATAAGCGACTTCGCCCTTCATCATGCTGCTGAGCACTTTCATCCCGTCACCGATTTGCGACATGGCGTCCATCCGGGCCATCACGGCCGGGTTCTGCACGCCGCCGTGGGCCAGTGCCATGGTAGCGGCCAGGGATGTCCCGAGGATCAGGGGGGGGATGTGTTTCATATGTGCCTCCGCGTTTCTGTTTCGGTGAAAGCTAGCGGTTTGCGCGCCGAAGCGGAATGACATCCGCGTGAGGAGGTTGTTGGGGGGGTCAGCCAAAGCTGCCCTGGCAGAACCAGCCGGGGGGGGAAAGCACCGCGCCATGGGCGTAATAGAGCCACAGGCGCAGTCCGCAGCGGGTTGTAACCATCCAATAATCACGCTGGCCCGAACGCCAGGCTTCTTCTTCCAGCCACCATTCGGGGGGGGTGATGCGTTCTGGCCCCCCCGTGGTCTGAGCGATTTCCAGATCCCGGCCGCGCCATCGGATGCGGGCAGGCAGGCGCGGATGTTCGGGGGGGGCGATGACCGGTTCGGGACGCCACATCAGAAGAGGCCGGGGGGGGCGAGGGGGGGGCGTACCAGTTGCGCGCGGGGGGGCGGGACCAGGCGGCGGCCAGGACTTGTTCGGCTTTCTCTGGCGCGTGGCTGTCGCCGGGATGCAGACGGGTCATCGCTTCCAGCCCAAGGCGCGCGCCGATCCGGCCCATCAGATCTTCGATTTCGGTTTCGGGGGGGTGGGGGGGGTGAGTGGTTGGCCGCGCAACGTGACCGG
>JDSH01000038.1_pt1 | contig 57219 bp, 86 predicted proteins | sample 199451 | NCBI WGS metagenome assembly JDSH01 (sample SAMN02584198, study PRJNA231836) | bioreactor metagenome | isolation source: continuous culture bioreactor electron acceptor NO2- transfer2 day 38 after... | place: Germany: Bremen | reverse complement strand
CCCTGGTCCAGGCCCGGCGCCTTTACCAGTGGCTGGGCAACCCCCCCAGCGCTTCCGACGAAGCGCCCCCCCAGAGCATCGGCTTGTGGGGGGTGATATCTTCGACAGCTGCACAAGCTGAACCAGAACCACCTGATGACCCAGGATCGCCTGCGGGCCCGTATCAACCGGGTTCAGGAATCCACCAACGCCATGCGCGACGGCGTTATCATGACCGATGCCCGTGGCGCCATGGAGTGGTGGAACGGCTCGGCCGAATACCTGCTGGGTTTCCGCCGCAGCACCGATCAGGGTCAGTACATCCATAACCTGATCCGCAACCCGGCATTCAAGGCCTATTTCGATACCCGGGATTACCGCGAGCCCCCCCTGGAAATCAACTCACCGGCCAAGCCCCCCCACATCCATCTGCAGATCCAGATCAGCCTGTTCGGCGACGATGACCGACTGATCGTGGCCAAGGATGTCACCCGGCTGTATCAGCTTGAACAAATGCGGCGCGACTTTGTCGGCAACGTTTCCCATGAAATGCGCACACCGCTGACCGTGATCAGTGGCTACCTTGAAACCCTGGTGGATCATGCGACGAGCTGCCACCCAAGTGGCGCCGGGCCATCAATACCATGGCGGCACAGGCATCACGGATGGAGGCCCTGATTACAGACCTGATTCTGCTGTCCCGCATCGAAACCGGCGAACACACCGTGGACGACACCCTGACCGATGTCGATGCCCTGCTGAACCAGATCTGTCACGATGCCCGGGCTCTGAGCGGCGACAAGGGCCACCAGATCAGTGTCCAGATCAGCGACCACCGCCTGCTGCAGGGCGATGAAAGCCAGCTACGCAGTGCGTTTTCCAACCTGGTGTTTAATGCGGTGAAATACACGCCGGCCGGCGGAGCCATCACGGTTGTCTGGAACACCAATCGCGACGGCGCCCACCTGTCCGTAAAGGATACCGGCATCGGCATTGATCCAATCCATATCCCCCCCAGACTGACCGAAAGGTTCTATCGCGCCGATCCCAGCCGCCACAAGGACACTGGCGGAACCGGCCTGGGCCTGGCTATCGTCAAACACGTGCTGATCAATCACGACGGCAACCTGGAAATTCGCAGCAAAGTCGGCGAAGGCAGCGAGTTTATCTGCCATTTTCCAAGGGAGCGCCTGGTCGAACGGATTCCCGAGCAAGTCCCGGAGGACTGAGGCGCCCTCGGTTAACGGTTTGAGGCCCGGAACCTGGCCACGAACCGTGACAGGTCCTCCAGCTTCTTCGGGTCTTCATCCACGAAGCGGATAGTGACACTGACAAAGTCGGTATCCTGGCGCTTATCCACCGCCTGCAACTGATGCACGTAACCGTTCAGGCGAGCCATCTGGCCATCCCCCCCCATGTCGATATCCACCACCGCCTGATCGAGAATCCCCCCCGGGAATTCCTGATCCCGCTTGGCGATCACCCGTACTTCCGTCAGGTTAATGTCCTTGACCACCGACTTCAGGGTACTGTCGGAAAACCTTACAGATGCCATACTCATGGCACCACGGGCCTGAGGCTTGCCTGCAGCCGCTTTTGCGCTACCGGCATTCAGCAGCGGGTTATCAGCCGCGGGTTCAGGTTTTGAGGCTTCCGGCCTTGGTGCCGGCGCCTCCCGCTTCTGGGTGAGCAGGGTGGCGGATTCCTTGAACGCATCCGCCGGCCCTTCCAGTGATTTGCCGCTGCGATCCATGGCGTCCTTCAGGCGGCGGCCCATCACCTTGATGATCTTTTTGCTCAATCCCTCAGGGCTAAAGGGCTTACCCAGGTATTCAGACACCCCCCCTTCCTTGACCGCCTCAATCACATGATCCTTGTCGCCGCGACTGGTGATCATGATGAATGGTACCTTCTGGTACTGCGGTTGCTGGCGCATCCACTGCAGCAGTTCCAGCCCGGACATTTCCGGCATTTCCCAATCGCACAGCACCAGGTCAAAACTGGTTCTCGACATCAGGGATTGGGCCCGCCGACCATTCTGGGCATCGGTAGTTTCAATGACGGGAAAGCGCTGGCGCACTGTCCGTTTCACCAGATCTCTCACAAAACTGGCGTCATCGACCACCAGCGCCTTCAGTGTTGCCATAACGACATCTGCTCCGGATTCCACTCATGCTCCAACTATAGAACATCCCGGTCTTGACGTGACCGGAGTGCTACAAAAAGACGACAAAACCGGAGCGCGACAAGAAGATTCCCAACCGAAAAAAAACACGCGGCACTGTAGGCTATGGCGGTATTTTCCAACGCGGAAAACGCGCTAACATGGCAACCAATGCCTTAACGACCCTATTGCGAGGATTCCCGTGCCTGACCTGATCTCCCGGACTGCCATTCGCCGTACCCTGGTGGCGATTTCCCTGAGCACGCTGGCGCTGGTTGCCAGGGCAGAAACCGAAACAACCACCACACCGGAGTTTGAGCAGTGCAAACAGCGCTCGGAGAGAAAGCCGTCGCTGCCGGTGTGCGCGAATCCACGGTGCAGTCAGTGATGGCCGGCGTGGTGCACCTCGACAGAGTGATTGAGCTGGACCGCAGACAGCCCGAATTTACCACCACTTTTGCCGATTACCTGAACCGACGGGTTAACGACACCCGGGTCGCAAAGGCCGGGAATTGCTGGCCGAACACCGTGAACTCCTGAACCGCGTGACCGCGGAAACCGGCGTTCCGGCCCCCCCATACCTGGCGGCGTTCTGGGGGGGCCTGGAAACCAACTATGGCAGTTACTTCGGCAAGATGCAGGTGCCCAGCGCCCTCGCTACCCTGGCTTGCGATGCCCGGCGCAGCAGCTTTTTCGCCGAACAGTTGATTGCCGCCCTGCGCATTATCGACGAAGGCGCCATTCCGGCTGACCAGATGGAAGGTTCCTGGGCCGGCGCCATGGGCCATGTGCAATTCATGCCGACGGTCTTCCTGAAACACGCGGTCGACGCCGATGGTGATGGGCGCCGGGATCTCTGGAACAGTCTGCCCGATGCCATGATGTCTGCCGGTCGTTTTCTTCAGTCCATGGGCTGGGATGGCGACTATCGCTGGGGGGGGCGGGAGGTGCTGTTACCCGACAACTTTGATTTCAGTCTGGCCGATGGTCGTCGTCTGGCCCTGGCAGACTGGCGAAAGATGGGGGGGATCACCGATGCCTTCGGTAATCGCCTGGCCAACGAGCCCATTGAGCGGCCCTGATCGTGCCCAGCGGCCACCAGGGCCCGGCCTTCCTGGTTTACAGTAATTTCCGGGTGATCATGGCTGGAACCGGTCCGAGTTCTACGCCATTGCCGTTGGCCATCTGGCAGACCGGATTGCCGGCGCCGGAAAGCTTCAGAACCCACCACCGGAGGATCAGCCCGCGCTGTCACGGAATCAGGTGCTGGAGCTTCAACAGGCACTGAATGACAAAGGCTACCCGAGCGGCGAACCCGATGGCATCCTGGGCTCCAACACCCGCAAGGCCATTCGCGCGTACCAGAAAGCGGAAGGCCTGGTGGCTGACGGCTTTCCATCAGAACAGGTATTAGCGGCTCTCGGGGGGGTTTACAGCGGCTCCTGAAAGCGTCCAGTTTTTTTACATCTAGCGAAACACAACGCTATAACGCCCTGTATTTACTTGATAAAAATATTGGCACACATTTAGCTACATACTTTCGCAGTGCCTGGCGATTTCCGGGCAATCCTACAACTGTGAGTAGTAAGGTGTGGACAATGCTTAAATTAATGAAAGGAATCGTAGCGGCGGCAACTTTTGGATTCGCCGCAACTGCCTGGGCCTTCCCGGTCGATCTTGAATCGGTTTCAGGAACCTGGAACGCACCAAGCAATGGCAGCAACGTTACGGGCGTGGGCACTGACACCCTGCGCTGGGGGGGAACCGGCGAAGTTACCTGCACCGGGCACTTGTGGTGGAAAACCTGCAACGAAGGCCCACAGAGTGGCTATGGTTTTCAGGGCCCTGCCAGCCTGCCACAAACCATCACGTCAGACGACCCATTTGTGTTGGGAACCTTTACACATTTCAACAACCGGATTACCGGTGAAAGCATCACTGGCGTGAGCTGGATGTATTCGCCACCTTCTCCACAACGGTGAGCAACAGCACGGTAACCGGCCCCCCTATACCTTCGACTTCATTCACAACGAGACACCGAATGTCGGTCAGGAATGCTGGTGGGGGGGGTTCTGCTGGAGCGTCGAGCAGGACGTTGATGATGTCGTTATTCTTGACAACATGATCGAGAGTTCCGAGTTCCAGTTCGGCTCCAACATCTATTCTCTGAGTCTGCTTGGCTTTGCCAATGGCCTGAATGAAATTGAAACCCAGGAAGCAAGGCAACCTCTGTCGATCTGCTGGCCAAGCTGAACGTTCGCTCCGTTCCGGAACCCGGCACTCTCGCGCTGCTGGGCCTCGGTCTGGCCGGCCTGGGACTGGCGCGCCGCCGTAAGGTCTGAGCAATCCCCCCCTCTTCGCCGGCAGTACCCTGTGCTGCGGCGATTCCTACCTACCGTGATCTGAATCCCGAATCCGCGCATAATACTGGTATCACCCAGTCACCACGAATCGGGACATTATGGACTCCATCACACAGGCCGCCCTTGGCGCTTCCATTGCGGGCGCGGTTGCCGGCAAAACCCTGGGGGGGCGATCAGCCTTCTGACCGGCGCGTTGCTCGGCACATTACCCGACCTGGATGTGGTCATTGACTATGGCACAGCCGTTGCCAACTTTACCCAGCACCGGGGGGGGTTCAGCCACTCTCTGTTTATTCTGGCACCACTGTCTCTACTTATCGCCTGGGGGGGCCTGTGGCGCTGGAAACCGCTCATTTCCTATCAGCGATGGCTGGCTCTGGTTGGTCTGATCCTGATCACGCACCCGTTGCTGGATGCCTTTACCACCTACGGCACCCAGCTGTTCTGGCCCATTGGCCGGCCCGTGGCGATCAACAGTATCTTTATCATTGATCCGCTCTATACCTTGCCACTGCTGGCGGGTTGCCTGGCCTTTCTGTATCGACCACCGGCGTCGAGAACCGTTGCAGCCGGACTGCTTCTATCCAGTCTCTATCTCGGCTGGACCCTGGTTGCACAGCAGATTATCACCGAGCGAGTGCGACCGGTCCTGGCGAATGCCGGTATGGAGCAGGCAGCCCTGATGGTTCAACCCATGCCATTCAACACTGTACTGTGGCGTGCCACGGCGGTCAGTGCAGAGCAAAGAATCGAAGTGGTGACCGGCTTTCTTGATGCCAGCGGTGAGCTGGTGCTGGAGCGCTTCCCGCGGCAACCAGAGCTTGCCCGCCTTGTCGCCGAGCTGCCGGAAGCCCAGCGGCTGGAATGGTTTACCGGTGGTTTTCTGGACTACCAGCAGAACGGCACTCAGATAACCGCAACGGATATCCGGCTGGGCATACCCGGCGCTCACCCTTTCACCTTCATCCTGGCTGAAACCGCCGAAGACGGACTGCAGCCACTGGCCAGCGATCGCCTGCCCCCCCGCCCGGCGCTTAACCGGGCCGCCCTGCCCCCCCTGTTGTGGGATCGAATGACCGGCCAGGTGCCGGTACTGTGCCTGGCGACCCTATCCGTTCCCAACCAGGGGGGGAGCTCCTGCTGATGCGGCTGGACCAGTATCTGGCGAACGCTACAGAACTTTCCCGCAAGGAGGCAAAAAAGGTGGTGTCGGCGGGGGGGCGTGTGAAGGTGAACGGAGAAACCTGTCGGCAAGCCAACCGCCAGGTGAAGGCCGAACAATCTGTTCATCTCGATGGAAAGTCGGTTACCTTACCCGGCGATATCTATCTGATGATGTATAAACCCGCCGGAGTGCTCAGTGCCACCACCGACAGCAGCCAGCCAACGGCACTCGACCTGCTGCCCCCCCGCGGCCTGGCCAGTCGGGTTCATATCGCCGGGCGGCTGGACAAGGACACCACTGGCTTGCTGTTGCTGACCAGTGATGGCCAATGGTCCCACGCGGTCACATCCCCCCCCGGCGGGAATGCCGCAAAAGCTATCGGGTCTGGCTGGCTGAGGCTATCCCGGAACAGGCCTGCCGGCACTTGAGAAGGGAGTCATGCTAAACGGTGAAACCACAGAGACCAGACCGCCGAAGTTCGTGTACACAACAACCAGCTGATCGACCTGACCATCGGCGAGGGCCGTTACCACCAGGTCAAACGGATGCTGGCGGCGGTTGGCAATCGTGTTGAGGCCCTGCACCGTTTCCGTATCGGCAGCATTGAACTGGATGATAAGCTGGCGCCCGGAGAATTCCGGGCACTGACCTCTCAGGAAATCCGCTCAGTAACAGAGTGAAGGCCTCGGCCTAGGCACGCTCGAACCGCTGGGCTGCCAGATTTTTCCGCACTGAACCTGCTTCAAACACCTCGCCGTTCATGGCGATGTAGACCCCCCCCGCCGGTAACAGCGACACCGCGGCCCAGGCAAAGCCGATGTTGAAGATAGCGTCGGTGCGCCGCATACGCGCGGGCTGCATGGCACCGGTCAACACAATCGTGCGATCGGCTACCGATTTCAGTGCCTCGGCGGTCTGCGCCATGGTATCGGTGCCATGGGTAATCAGGATACGCTGGCAGGCCGAAGCCTTGACCGCTTCCAGAATGGCCTGACGGTCCTCATCGGTCAGTTCCAGGCTGTCCTTCCGCATCAGGGGGGGACGAATCTCGTAGCCGTCGTGGATGTTGGATTCCGTCAACAGTTCCGGTAACAGGCTGTCACCGATTTCAAACTTGCTGTTGGCATCAAAATAGACCTTATCGATGGTGCCACCGGTGGTCAGTATCTCAATCATGGTCTGAACTGTTCCTTTATTGTGAGGACGCTGTGGTGGCCCGAGACTGCTTCGCCTCTGCCGCCATCAGAACTGCATTCTTTTCCTGTGCATAACGCTTCGCGGCCGATGCCACCGAGCCTGGCTGGCCGGTGGCAAGCCAGCGTTTGATTCGGCCGGCATCGCCCATCGGAGAACGGGTACCCAGGGAGTCCAGCAAAACCGTGATTACCGGTGTTCCGTTCATCTCAGAGACCATCACCAGACAACGCCCCCCCGCCTCTGTGAGGTATCCGGTTTTACTCAGCTCACGCCCCCCCAGCTGTCCCGGTGCACCAACGCATTGGTATTGCCAAACGACAGGCTGTACCGGGGGGGTTTCCGGAATTCGGCCCGGTAGTATCCGGTGGTAGAGGCCTCACGAATCTCAGGATGCTTGAGCGCAGCACGTGCCAGGATCACCAGATCGGCGGCCGTGGACACGTTGTCGGTAGAGAGACCGGTCGGGTCAACAAATCGGGTCTGGAGCATCCCCCCCAGAGCTTTTGCCTTGGCATTCATCGCGGCAACAAAACCGTCGAAGCCACCCGGATAGACACGCGCCAGAGTGTAGGCAGCAAAGTTCTCGGATGACATCAGGGCAATCCGCAGCACGTTGCGGCGCCGAAGCTGAGAGCCCACCCGGATCCTGCTCCAGGCGTTCGCAGCAGCCTCGACATGACGCTTCTCGAAGGTCAGCCACTCGTCCATAGCCTGGCCGGATTCCACCACCACAAGCGCTGTCATCAGCTTGGTAATCGACGCTACAGGCACCGGACGATCGGCATGCTTCCCAAACAGTAAGCCCTCTTGGCCAACCTCCGCCGCAGCTGCCTGCACCGACGCCAGGTTCGGAACCCGCTCCGGACTGGCAGCACTCTGGCAGGACACCGCCAGGAGAAAGACGACAACAGTGAGAAATACGGAGTAACGCATGGTGAACTACCTGCCTCTCAGGCCTTAACTGGGAATAGATCGATAGCGCGAACTATATCAGCGCACATGGGCCGGGCGCAGGTCTCATTTTCAATCATGCGTTTTAAACAGCAAATGCAAAATATCTTAAATTCATGTAAAATTTCATTCAAATCAATTCGTTACATCTTGTTAATCATTGTAACCAGAGTGTAACGGCACCGCTTTCCAGTTTCAGGATGCGTTCAGGATGGACTCTCCGTCGCTCGGCCAGACTCTCTCCAGGGAAACCCGCTCGGGCAGATTACCGGCGTGGCTGCACCAGTCATTTCCGTTTGTCATCCTTCTCCTGGCCATTACGTACGGACTTGCCACCACCTTCTGGCAGGAACTGCCGACCCTGTCGGTCAGTCCTTCGGTCCAGACCGACAGCTCCGCAACCGGCCCGCGCATCACTGGCCAGATCGAATATCTGATCCATCCTCTGGGCAAGGTACTGCAAGACAAACTCTGGCAAGCCCAAGCCTGGAGCCGCACGGATACCCGCTATTCCGGAATCGGCTACCCCCCCTACAAGCCCGCAACGTTCCGCCTGACACTTGAGAACCCGGCGTCAGAACCTGCGACCAGCCAGGTGACGGTACCTGCACCTTACCTGGACCACCTGCAGCCTGTCCTGATTCATCCGGACGGACAGATTGAACACCTACCCGCCATGGGCGATCGATATCCCTTTGATCAACGATACCTGGCATTACCGCAGTGGGTCTGGCCGGTCACGCTGCAACCGGGCACCACCACCCTTCTGATGGAGGTGCAGAATCACGGCCCGGTGCTGTTGCCAGTCATCCTGTCTGACAGCGCCGAGGCTCTCGGTGCCAGCACGGCCATCACTGCCTGGAAATCCTTTGTCACCGGCCTGCTGGTGTTTGCACTCTTACTCAACCTGAGCATAGTGGCCAAGCTCCGCCGACCGGGCCTGGCCTGGCTGAGCGTGCTGATGATCAGTGTTATCTACAGCCAGCTGGTGATGGACGGCCTGGGCCTGTGGCTGATCTGGCCGGCACTGCCAGAGCTCAATGCCCTGCTCAGCATCAGTCTGCCGCTGTGCCAGATCGCGCTTTGCGAATTCACCCCCCCACACTTCCTCCAACTGACCCGCACTGAAGCCCGGATACTCCGGGCCTTCAGCCTTCTTGCCGGAGCGCACCTGCTGGCAGCGCCTCTTGGGTTTCAATTCCTGGGTCAACATGCCTTCCTGATGAGCAGTGCCGTCGGCGGGCTGTTCATCTTTGCCCTGAGCCTGCGCCAGCTGAACAGCCACGTTTACGCCCGTTACTATGCCCTGTCGGTACTGGCGATCGTGATCGGGGGGGCTGTCACGTCATCACTTCGCACTGTTGGCTGGTTGCCCGTGAATGCGGTGACCGACTCCGCCTTTTTCCTGGGCGCAGCCACCGGCTCCCTGATCCTGACCAGTGGTGTGGGTAAACTGCTGCTGGAAGAACGCAAGAAACGTCTGAGCTCAGACATACGTGTGCAGGAGGAACAGAAACTCCGGGCCAGCATTGAGCGTGATTATGACCGTTTGCTGAAAACCCACAGAGTAACCGGCAAGCCAAACAGGCCCATGCTGGAGGAAACCCTGGGCGCTCTTGACTGCCACAAAACGCCCTACACCCTGTGCATGATTCGCCTGGCCCGGTTCAATGAACTGGAACAGGCCCTGGGCTACCGAGCAGCCGAAGAACTCCTGAAGCAGTACCTGCGGCAACTCAACCGGTATCTCAAGCAAACGGTGGGCGATCAACTGGTGATGATCAACGGTTACAGCGTGGCGACCCTGGACACCGTCAACCATGCCTTTGCCCTGTTGCGCCATCCCGACGAAGCGCTGGAGAGCCAACGCCTGCAGGCCATCAGCCGCTGGTTGTCCGAGAACTTCCGTGAGGGCCGTTTTTCCTTTTCCTGGGCCGCCTCGGTTGGCGTCGCCCACGCCCCCCCGGAACATGCTGCAGAACCGGCCGGCGTACTCGCCTGTGCCGGCTTTGCCTCACTGGACGAAAGCCTGCCGCTGGTGGTTTATGATCCTGCCATTGCCGAGTGGCAATACCGCCAGCAAATGCTGATGCTGGATGTGGAACAAGCGCTGCGTTCCGGCGAAATGTGGCTGGAGTACCAGCCCAAGATCAACATCCGCGATGGCCGGATTGGCTCACTGGAAGCCTGATTCGCTGGCAGCACCCGGAATTCGGCAGGATTGCGCCCAGCCAGTGGATTCCCCCCCTGGCCGAAGAAGTGGGGGGGATCATTCACACGGTCACACTCTGGGTTCTGGACCGAGCCTGCAGGGACAGCCATCAGCTTCGTGAACAGTATGGGCGTGATATTACGGTCGCGGTGAACATTTCCGCCAAGGATCTGGCCCACAGTCTGTTCCACGAGGAAGCCGGCGCCATCGTCCGACGACACAAACTGGAGCCGGCCAACGTCAGCCTGGAAATTACCGAAACCGCCATGATGACCGATCCGGAAACGGCCCGCAGCACCATCCGGACCCTGAGCGCGATGGCTTCCGGATTGCACTGGATGACTTCGGATCCGGCCACTCATCACTTGGCGCCCTGGCACAATTCGAGCTGGATGAGCTGAAAATCGACCGCAGTTTTCTGGAGGGGGGGGTACTGGATTACCCCCCCTCAAGACAGAAAATACTTCGTGCCGCTCTTGAGCTGGGCACAGCCCTGGACCTGGATGTGGTGGTCGAAGGCGTGGAAGACGAAACCATCGCACTCTGGCTGCATCAGTTTCCGGGCTTGCAGGGGGGGCAGGGTTATTACTGGGGGGGCCGCCCATTCAGCCTGGAACACAAAACCCGTTAGCTGCCGATAATCACCGTTCCACTGCCAACGGTAACGCCCCCCCCGCAGGATACAGCACCACCGGTAACTGCAGCCGGCTTGCCATTGATCATCACGGTGCCGGAACCGGCCGCAATGGCCCGGGGGGGATGGGGGGGCGGGTGCTTGGGCTTCGAATGGGGGGGTTGCAGCGGATCGCCTACCCGGCAACCGGTTTGCCGTCAACGAGAACATCGGGGGGGGAACCGGCAATCACCGGTGTGGGCGGAAATCCCGCATGGTCCATACCGAGATCGCCCAGCAATACAATGGCCTTACTCATGGATTGATTCCTTTCATCATTGCGTCCAGAACCGCCATCCTATACCGAAAACCGTACTGACCCAAGCCCCCCCGCACCAGCTCAGTGCATGCTAAAAGATGCAGATACGACTGACCTGCATCAAGGGGGGGGCTGCCCGCGGTCCGTTTTACACTTCTTTCACACTCATCAGCCATGGAGGCCGTCATGTCATCGCCAATTGAACAAGCTCCGGCGCCCAACGAGGCAACACCAGGCTCAGCCTTCCAGTGCTGGCAGCAGGGCTATGGCGTTATCCGGCACTCCGAGCAGACCTCCGCCAGAGTCCGGGAACTGGCCGGCAAACTGGTCAGCGCCGGACACCAACCGGATGAAGACACGGTTTACCGGAAGCTGATTGCCCTGGACCGGCTCGCCAGCGCCGGCCTGTGGCTGGTGGTACACATGACCTATTGCAACCGGGTGGACATTGCCGGCGCCCCCCCCTGGTCGCCCAGGATTTCAAGCTTCGCCGGAAGGCCATACCGGAGGCGCCCTGAATATGGTGCCTGCCTACGCGGCCTACCTGGCCCTCAACAACCTGACCGGAAAAACCCGCAGCTGGCTGATGGGGGGGCAAGGGCATTGTGTGGCCGCCGTGGATGCACTCAACGTTCTGACCGGCAATCTGCATCCTGAGCAACGCGCCCGGTACCTGGCGCCTGAGGGTCTATCTCGACTGGCATCCGACTTCTACAGCTATCGCCAGAAACCGGACGGCACGATGGCCGCTCCCCCCCTGGGAAGCCACGTAAATCCCCCCCATACCGCCGGAGGTATTATCGAAGGCGGCTACCTTGGGTTTGCCGAGCTGCAGTACGCACATATGCCTCTGCCCGGTGAATCTCTGGTGCCTTCCTTTCCGACGGCGCCGCCGAAGAACAGCGCGGCAGTGACTGGATACCCCCCCGATGGTGGCGTGCCGAGGACTGCGGACTGGTCTTGCCGGTGATGATTGCCAATGGCCGGCGCATTGAACAACGAACCGAGCTTGGTACCCGTGAGGGTCTGGAACGGTTTGAGCAGCACCTGCAACACCGGGGGGGCTTTGACCCGGTACGATTTGACGGCCGTGATCCCGCGGCTTTCGTCTGTGCCATGTACGACATGGAGCAGGCACTTGCGGCCCATGGCACTACTGCGCAACAGGGTGAGACCAGCTACCCGGTTCGCATACCCTACGGTATCGCAGAGACCGTGAAAGGCTATGGTTTCTATGGCGCCGGAGAAAACGCAGCTCACAATCTGCCTCTGCCCGGCAATCCTCGTATGGATGCCATATCCCGGGAGCTGTTTAATGAGTACGCAACACCGCTCTGGGTAAAACCGCAGGAGCTGAACCTGGCGGTATCCGAGCTGAATGAACACAGCCAACAGGGCCGGCCGCTGGAGCGGGATCACCCGCTGGCGCTTCGCCGCCCCCCCTCGGAGCCTGCCATTCCGGTTTTGCCTGGGCCCAGAACAAATGCTCACCCATGACTGCCGTTGATGAATTCTTCAAGCTCTGGTCGCGGACAACCCGGAACTCCGGCCCCCCCGGGTCGGCAACCCGGACGAACTCGCCAGCAATCGACTCAAAGGCGTGCTCGACAGCCTCAAGCACCGCGTGAACGACCCGGAGAACGAAGCCGAATCGGTACACGGCAAGATCATTACGGCACTGAATGAAGAGCGGTCGTCTCTGCCTGCCTGGCCAACAAAGCGGGATTGAACCTGGTGGCCAGCTACGAAGCCTTCTGTGTGAAAATGCTCGGTGCCATCCGGCAGGAGTTGATCTTCGCCCGACACCAGAAAGAAGTGGGCCGGCCACCCCCCCAATGGCTGGGACTGCCGGTGATTGCCACCTCGCACACATGGGAAAACGGCAAGAACGAGCAATCCCACCAGGACACCAGCTTCTGTGAGGCTCTACTGGGAGAAATGAGTGACGTCTCCCGGGTGATTTTCCCGGCTGACTACAACAGCGCCCTGGCGATTCTGCCATCGGTTTACCGGGAGCGGGGGGGCCGCATCAGTTGCCTCGTTATCCCGAAACGGGAGCGCCCGTGCGTCTTCAACGGCAGCGAAGCCGACGCACTGGCAAGACACGGCGCACTGGTGGTGGACGAGGATACCTCGGCTGGCGAAGAACCCCCCCTGCTGCTGATTGCCAATGGCGCCTATCAGCTTTCCGAGGCCATACGGGCTTGCGAGCGTCTGCGCGAGACCGGCACACCGTTCCGGCTGGTCTACCTGCAGGAACCCGGGCGCTTCCGTCAACCCCCCCGGGATCCGATGGAAGCCACCTCCTGCCTGACCGAGTTTGAGCGGGAGCGTCTGTTCCCCCCCCATCGCATGCATCGACGGGTTGCCCTGACCCATATGCGGCCGGAAGTGTTTCGCGGACATCTGCACACGCTGTTCCCGCAGCCCGGGCATTCCCGGGTACTGGGCTACATCAATCGGGGGGGTGGCACCCTGAATGAGGCGGGCATGCTGTTCGCCAACCGTTGCTCGTGGGGGGGCCATGCCCTGGCGGCCTGCGCCGAGGTGATGGACAAACCTCCCGGAGAATGGCTCTCCAGCGCTGAACTGGCCGCGGTGGAGGGCCGAGGCGATCCAGGAGTGATTACCCGCGGACTGCCTTGACCCGGTTACGTATCGCGGTTTCCAGTTCCAACACCAGCAGAACCACAACACCAGCCACCACAGAAAGCGCCAGCTGCTCCAGGCTCAGGGCGGTAGTGGTAAAGGTGTGCTGGAACCACGGCAGGTAGGTGAACAACAACTGCAATACCACGACCGCTGCGATCGCTGCCAGCACAACGGGGGGGGTGCCGAGCACCCCCCCCGCAGGGTAATCGAGGCACTGTCGAGATAACGCACCGCAAACAGGTAGAAGACCTCCATCGCCACCAGGGTGTTGACCGCCAGAGTGCCGGCCAGCACCGGGTCCTGATGACGATGCATCACCCAGAACCAGGCCGCGAAGATACCCACCAGAAACAGCAGGGATACAAAGGCCACCCGCCAGACCACAAACCCCCCCTTCAGCAAGGACTCGTCCCGCGGTCTGGGAGGTTGCCGCATAACTCCGGGCTCGGGCGGTTCAAACGCCAGTGTCATGGCCAGCAACACCGAGCTGACCATATTCACCCAGAGAATCTGCAAGGCGGAAATGGGCAACGTGAGCCCCCCCAGCAACAAGGCGGTGATCAGGCTGACGGATTCCCCCCCCGTTAATCGGAAGCATAAAGGCAATGCCCTTACGCAGGTTGGTGTAAACCGTGCGCCCTTCCCGGACAGCCGCAGCAATGCTGGCGAAATTATCATCCAGCAGCACCACCGATGACGCCTGCCGGGCCGCTTCCGAGCCCTTGACGCCCATGGCAATGCCAACATCCGCCCGCTTCAGTGCCGGGGGGGCATCGTTGACGCCATCACCGGTCATCGCCACCACACCATGCAGTGCCTGCAGCGCTTTCACTAACCGAAGTTTGTGCTCGGGGGGCTGGTGCGGGCAAACACATCCACCTCTCCGGCCAGACTCCGGAGCTGATCTTCATCCAGGTCATCGAGCTCTTTGCCGGTGAGTACCCGGTCGGCATTACGCAGCCCGAGTTTTCGGGCAATGGCACCGGCCGTCAGGGCGTGGTCGCCGGTAATCATCTTCACCCGAATACCGGCATCGTGGCACTCTTTGATAGCGCGGATAGCCTCCTGCCGGGGGGGCGGATCCAGCAAGCCCACCACCCCCCCCAGCAATTCAGCGCCCTGCTCCAGCTCTTCCAGCACCAGTTCCCCGGCTGCCTTTCGCCATTGGCCTGCGCGCCAGTGCCAGCACCTCAGGCCTTCGGAAGCCATTTCCGTGATGATCCGTTCCCAGTGCTCCGTGCTCAGCGGCTCTGTTCCACCGTCGGTGGATACCTGGTGCGCACACATGGCCAGAATCCGTTCCGGAGCGCCTTTGAGATAGGCAATACCGTGACCGTGGTGGTCGTGATGCAATGTGGCCATGAACCGTATGCGGGTATCGAAGGGAACCTCATCAACCCGTGGCCAGGCGGAGGCACTGTCCACATGATCAAATTCCGCCTTGCCGGCAAACACTTTCAGCGCGGCTTCCATGGGGGGGTCCCCCCATGAATAGAAGGCTGCCCGTCTTTGCCAATAATGCTGGCGTCGTTACACAGTGCCGCCGCCCGGGCAAGCTCAGCCAGCACCCCCCCATCGCCGGTGACCGGCTGCCCCCCCTCCCGGCAGACCATGCCATCGCTACCATAACCTTCGCCGGTAATCTCATAGCGCTCACCGGAGGTCACAGCGGTAGTCACCATCATTTCGTTACGGGTGAGCGTGCCGGTTTTGTCAGAGCAGATGACTGAAACCGCGCCCAGGGTTTCGATCACCGGCATCCGGCGTACCACCGCCTTGCGACGCGCCATCTGGCGCACACCAATGGCAAGGGTAATGGTGAGAATCGCAGGCAAGCCTTCAGGAATGGCTGCCACCGTCAGGCCCACCACCGCCATGAACAACTCCCGGAATTCCAGGCCACTGAACACCAGGCCGCCAAAAAAAGATGAGAATGCCGGTCGCGATGACAATCAGAGAAAGCCCCCCCCGCGCAAACCGGTCCATCTGTTCCAGCAGCGGAGTTTTAAGACTGGTGGTATCAGCCAGCAGGCCGGAAATGCGGCCGATTTCGGTATGTATACCGGTACGTACGACAACGCCCCCCCGGGCGGTGCCCGTGGCCACCATGGTGCCGGAGAACGCCATGCCAGTCTGGTCGCCGAGGGCCGACTGCTCGTCCACCGGATCGGGGGGGAACTTGTCCACCGCCTCGGATTCGCCCGTCAGGATAGCTTCCTCAATCTTGAGGTTGTTGGTTTTTTCCAGGCGAAGATCGGCGGGCACACGGTCACCAGCCTCCAACAGCACGGTATCACCAGGTACCAGCTCGCCGGCATCCACCTGATGCTGGCCGCCGGCCCTGACAATGCGGGCGCGGGGGGGAGCCAGCATATGACGGATAGCGGACAATGCCTGCTCGGCCCGACCTTCCTGGATGAAGCCGACCAGGGTCTGGACAATCACCACCGCCAGAATCACCCCCCCGGCGTCGACCCAGTGTCCGAGAGCACCGGTGATGGCCGCTGCGGTCAGCAGTACATAAATCAGGAAATTACGTAACTGGCGACCGAGCCGGGCCAGGGGGGGGCCGGACGTCCTACCCTCTGGCAACTGGTTGGGACCAAACCTCTCATACCTGGCCCGCGCACTTTCGTCGGTCAAAGGCTCCGGCGCTTCCAGAAGAACCCGCGCCTGTTCTGCGGCCAGGGCATGCCAGGCCTGAGACTGTGCGCCCCCCCCGGCTAGTGTCCGCTGTGAACCTGGCGTGCTGACTTCTGACATATCCCTGCTCCCTGCCTAAGGTCTGGGTCAACTACACAGGATTCTGCCGATACCGCCAATGCGCCAGGTCAAACCGAAGGCTGGTATAGCCGCGCCCGGTTGGCTATACCGGATCGACCGTTCGGTTCCCGGCACCCGGCAAGGTCTTCCGCGCCGCAGACCGACTGTTATCAACCGTGTATTCCCGGCTCTTGACGGTATCCACGAAATACCAGTTAGCCAGGGCTTCGTCCTGAGTGAAAGTAACCACCATATAACCACGTTGATTGATGTTCAGGTAGTCCAGGCCATCCACCAGCAGGCCAATGCCCTGCTCCGCATCGGCAATTAGGGCATCAGGCAGTCCCAGATAGTCCTCCAGTCCGGGAGAAGACACCGAGGCGGTGGCAAATTCCACACCCACCTGGTTGCCATTCATATCCTTCAGATTATTGGCCCAGGCGTTATGGGTATCTCCGGCCAGCACCACCAGGTTTTTGTCCAATTGCCGCGCCATGCCAAGAACAACTTCTCTCTCTGCCTGATAGCCGTCCCAGGCATCGAGATTGTAGGGCGCGGCCGTGCTGATTCGGCTCAGTTCCTGCTCGGTGAGTGTGGGGGGGTCGCCCTGCAGGGCTCGGAATTTGATAGTCGCGAGTTCCGCCAGGGCTTGCGGCAGTTCCGAAACGTTCCCCCCCGTGGCAATACCCAGCAACAATTCCGCAGGCAAATCCATACGCCCCCCCATCAACACCTGCTGCCCCCCCAGCACCTGCCATCGCCCGGACGACGTGGCCAGCTTGTTCTGCAACCATAAACGCTGTTCAGTACCCAGCAGTGTCCGGTTTGGATCAGTCACATCGGCCATGAATTGCTGTGCATTCAGCCCGCTTTCACTCAGATAATTCAGGTAATCCAGCTGCTGATCGCGCCCGATAATGCGCGTATCCAGCATATGCAGATCCACCAGATCGCCAAAACGGAAGCTGCGATAGATGGCCTCGTCATTACCTTCGATCACCGGTCGGATCGGCATCCACTCGAAGAAGGCCTGCAGCGCCGACAGCTTGCGCTGATTAAAGTCGCCTTCAGAGTCATCGTGATTCTCAGCACCGTTACGCCAGGTATCGTTAGCCACTTCATGGTCGTCCCACACCACAATGAACGGCAACCGCTGATGGGCCAGCTGCAGATCCGGATCCTGCCGGTAAATAGCATACCGGCGGCGATAATCGGCCAGTGTCAGCAACTCCCGGTTATTGTTTTCCGGGAAGGTCCGGCCCAAAGCCCGGGCATCTTCCGAGGCATAGCTGTCCGGGTCACTGCTGTACTCATAGATATAGTCGCCCAGATGAATCACAGCATCCAGGTCCGCCTGTTTTGCCACTTCCCGGTATACGTGAAAGTAGCCGGCCGGGTAGTTGGAGCAGGACACCACAGCCAGTCGCACCTGCTCTACCGATCCTTCCGGCAAGGTAGTCGCGGCACCTACGGGAGAAGTGGCACCCGAGGAGCGGAAACGGTAATAGTGACGCTGGCCCGGCATCAGCCCTGGGCATCCACCTTGATGGTGAAATCATGGGCTTCGGTGGTTTCGGCGGTTCCTGAGCGCACCACCGAGGCAAACTCCGCATCGGTGGCGATTTCCCAACCGACTTTCACCTTGCTGCCACGCTCGGGCACGGCCCGGGTCCAGAGGATAACGCTGTCCTGTAGCGGATCACCACTGGCCACACCATGGGTAAAATCAACCCGCCGTTTGTCGTCGCTATCCAGCACACACCCCCCCGCCAGGCCGGTGGAAATCGCCACCGCCCCCCCCATACCCAGTGCCGATGCTTTCAGAAAATCCCGTCTCGTCAGTCTAGCCATTGTCCACCCCCCCTGTCATGTTCGTCATATGCTTTTTATCGTGCCCGGAAACCAAAACCGGTTGGCCTGAAAAGCTAGACCAGAGATATGAAGAACGCGTTGCCGGATTGCGACAAGGCTGTGGCAAATTCCGACAGGTGCATCGCAAGCAGACGGCAGTCACAAAAAACGGGAGCCGAAGCTCCCGTTTTGACCGAGTGAATAACGTGTCTGGCTAGCCGCTGACGAACACCGGCCCGAGCCCCCCCAGATTCCAGAGAATGACCGAACCGACACGGGTGGATACCAGGATCACCAGTGCCACCGTGAGCAGTGCCCCCCCTCCGTACATGACTGCCCGCTCCTTTTCGATGCCCATGACGATCGGTAAGCCGTCGTACATCAGCCAGGCGCCGTAACAGGCCGCCGCCAGGAACACCACAGCATTGAACCAAGGCACCGGGTACAGCAGCGCGAAACCGGCCAGGAACAGTGGCGTGCAGGAATAGGCTGCCAGGGCAATACCGTTAGACGGCACGTGCTCTTCCTTGGCGCCATAGGTTTTCGCCATCCAGTTAATGGCGTACCCGAGGGCGAAGACCCCCCCCACCAGCATGGCGAGGTAGGTCAGAACGCTCATCTGGAGCGCACTGATTTCGGTGAGCTTGATCAGCCTTTCGCTACCGATAGACCAACCAAAATGGGCCGTCGAGATGTAGGCGCAGATTGGCGCTATGGCCGCCAGAATGACGACGTACGCCACATAAAGACGAGTTGGATGTTCGTGTTCTTTCTTAATGGATACCCACTCGTCGTCCGGGTGGGTGAAGAGACCAAACGCATGGGACAGAAGCATAAACCACCCCCCCCTTTATTGCTGTTGTTGGTATGGGTGGATACGGTGCCCGAACCATTTCGGACTTAAAACCGTTCCTGTTCTTAACTATAGTCAAGAATCAGATTCGGGAAAGCCGGCATTGATTCTCTTTACTTATCAGATCTGGCCTATAAGACCGTTTTGTTCTGAGAACAGGGCGCGCCAGTGAGTCTGGATCGATTTTCTGGCTGCCAACGTAATCATGGAAGTGTCACCAATCCTGGCAAGGAGTAACAAACGCGATGATCCGTATCAGAACCGCAGTACCCACAGCAATCCTCTCCCTTTTTATGACCAGCACACAGCGCTTGCAGAAATGCAGACCGAAACCATTGAATACACCGTAGACGGCCAAACCTTCACCGGCTACCTGGCCTGGGACGACGAGTTCGACCAGAAACGCCCCCCCGGCGTGCTGGTGGTACACGAATGGTGGGGGGGCCACAATGAGTTTGCCCGGGAGCAGGCGGAAAAGCTGGCAGCCTCCGGCTATACCGCCTTCGCACTGGATATGTATGGCTCCGGCAAACAGGCCGACCATCCGGATACCGCCCAGAAGTTCATGCAAGAAGCCACAAGCAACATGGAGCAGGTTAAAGCCCGCTTCCTGAAAGCCAAGGAACTTCTGCAGAACCATGACAGCGTTGACCCAGACCGTATTGCTGCCCAGGGCTATTGCTTCGGTGGTGCCGTGGTCCTGAACATGGCTCGTATGGGCGTGGATCTGGATGGCGTAGTCAGCTACACGGTGCTTGGGCAGCCCGCTGCAGGCCGAAGCTGGCGCTGTGAAAGCAAAAGTGCAGGTTTACACAGGCGGCGCAGATGACATGGTTCCCTCGGAACAGGTGGCCGGGCTGGTTCGGGAAATGCAGAATGCCGAAGTGGATCTGACGCTGGTCAGCTTTCCCGGCGTGAAACATTCCTTCACCAATCCCAATGCCGATAAGGTGGCCGAACAGTTCGGCATGCCAATCGCCTATGATGAAGCAGCTGCGCGGCGCTCATGGCAGGGTACCATGCGCTTTTACGAGGAAATTTTCGGGGGGGAATAAACAGGCAACAAAAAAAAGGCAGCTCGGCTGCCTTTTTGGGGGGGTTATTGCTGAATCCTCAGGGGGGGATTACAGAGCAACAACGTTCTCCGCCTGAGGACCTTTCTGGCCCTGAGTTACGGTGAACTCGACCTGCTGGCCTTCGGCCAGGGTCTTGAAACCAGAGCCCTGAATGGCGCTGTAGTGAACGAATACGTCCGGGCCGCCTTCACGAGTGATAAAGCCAAAGCCTTTTGCTTCGTTGAAGAACTTAACAGTACCGGTAGTAGTAGACATACTTAAACTTCCTGAAATCAATCATATTATCTGCTGCCACACACTCATAGGGTGCTGGTCAGCGTGTTACGGAAAAACAGAACTCGCGGGATCAAAAACAGGACGGTCACTACTAACTGCGGAGGTACGTCTTATTCATGAACTGCTTTACTGATTCTTTCCTACGAACCCACTCTACTCTGGAATTTCGGGCTTGCCAAGCGTAATTTCAATAATTTGTGTAGGTAGTGATACCCACAGATTCTGACTGGCCCGCAGGCTTACCCACGCACCAGGGAAAAAGTCAGAAATCCGAGTGCTGTCATCAGGATAGAGCCAACAACATGGGCCAGAATTCCGACCAGGGCCATACCCCCCCACTTGCCTTCCTGAAGGGCGGCGAACATCTCCAGCGAGAAGGTCGAGAAAGTCGTCAGGGCGCCACACAAACCTGTCACCGCAAACAGGCGCCATTCCGGTGAAAGCACACTGCTCTGGCTGAAAAAAGCCATCAACACGCCAATCAGCCAGCCACCACTGAGGTTGGCAACCAGTGTGCCCCCCCAGGGAACGGCGTGATAACTGGCGTTAAGCCAGAGCCCAAGCCCCCCCCAGCGCAGGTTGCGCCTATAACGGCACCAACGCTGACTGCAAGAACCGACCACCACATGCTACCCGGCCGCCTCAGGCCGGGTTGTGGTCGATCAGGGTTTCCCGGTTTCGGGCAAACTCGTCAAACGGGAAATCATCCACGGTGAGCATTTCCAGCACCACCTCTTCATACTGGCGCATGAAGTCGGCTTCTTCCTTGCTGAATACACCGGCCTCCAGGGCGGCCTCAAAACGCTCCTCGGGATGCAGTGCGGTCATCGGCAGTTCGCCCTTGGCGTAAGCCTTGGTGGCCTTCCGATACAGCTGCTCGGCCTTGTCGTAGTCTTTCAACAGACCGTTATAGCGGGCGACGGGATTTTCCACCGTGCCTTCCCCCCCGTCTGTAGTCCAGGCACCAGCCATCAGCTTGTTGCGAACCGGAGTATCGGTGGTGATGGAACGGGCCAGCTTGCGCGCCAGATCATCATGGGGGGGCGCATCCCAACGGCATCCCAGCGGCAGGGTAATAGCTCGCAGAGCCAGTGCCACCGGTCGGTTCGGCAGGTTCTGGAGGAACTCGTCCAGTGCCAGCTCGGTACGATGCAGCAGATAGGCCAGGCTGTACTGCATCAGTTCTTTCTCGCCATCCACCGGCTGGGTTTCGTGCCAGTTCTTCAGCACCATGGAAGCCAGGTACAGATTCGCCAGCATGTCACCCAGGCGTGCCGAAATCAGCTCGCGCATTTTCAGCTCGCCGCCCAGGGTTGTCATGGCCGCATCGGCACACAGGCCGAAGGCAGAGCTGAACCGCGCCAGGGCCTGGGCATACTTGCGGGAGGCACTGTCGAATGGCACATCAGCCTTGCCCAGGCCCAGCGCCTGCGTAAAGGCGCGGGCGGCATTGCCAAAGATTAGCCCGGCATGACCAAAGAACGCCTCATCAAACGCCTTGATATCGTCATTGTCCTTCGCGGCAAGCTCTTTCAGCACATACGGATGACAACGGATGGCACCCTGACCGAAGATCATCAGGCTGCGGGTCATGATATTGGCGCCTTCAACGGTGATCGACACCGCCGCACCACTGTAACCAATGCCCAGGTAGTTGCGGGGGGTCCAAGGGTTACGGTTTTACCACCGTGCACATCCATGGCATCGGTGAGGATTTCACGCTGAAATTCGGTCAGGTGATACTTGAGGATAGCGGACGGTACCGCCGGCTTCTCGCCCCCCCGATCGATCATGTTAGCGGTGTGATTAACCGCCGCCTGAGCAATGTAGGTTTTAGCCGCAATGCGGGCCAGCGGGGGGGCTTGTACCCCCCCTTCCATCTCCGCCACCGGCGTATTGAACTGGCGGCGAATTCGGGTAAAGCCACCGGCCGTGCCCACAGCATAGGCAGCGGCGCCGGCAGCACCGGACGGCAGGGTGATACAGCGACCCACCGAGAGACACTCAACCAGCATACGCCAGCCCTGGCCCGCCATTTCCTGGCCACCAATAATATAGTCCAGCGGGATGAACACATCCTTGCCCTTGATCGGGCCGTTCATGAACGGGGGGGACCCGATGGGGGGGCAATGGCGCCGGCCGATTTCCATGCCCTCGGTATCCCGGGGGGGGATCAGCGCACAGGTAATGCCGTAGTCTTTGGTGTCCCCCCCCAGCAGCCCGTCCGGGTCAAACATCCGGAAGGCCAGCCCGACCACCGTGGCGACTGGCGCCAGCGTAATCCAGCGCTTTTCAAAGTTCAGGCGGATACCCACCACTTCTTTACCATCCACTTCCTGCTTGCAGACGATGCCGGTGTCTGGCAGCGAAGTGGCATCAGAGCCTGCGCGAGGCCCGGTCAGGCCAAAACAGGGGGGGACTTCCCGGCCATCGGCCAGTCTCGGCAGATAATAGTCTTTCTGCTCTTCGGTACCGTACTTCACCAGCAGCTCGCCCGGGCCGAGGGAGTTGGGCACGCCGACCGTGACCATCAGCATTTCGTTGGCGGCCAGCTTCTGCAGCACTGCAGTCTGGGCCTTGGCGGAAAACCCGAGGCCACCGTATTCCTTCGGAATGATCATGCCGAAGAACTTCTCTTTCTTCAGGAAATCCCAGAGTTCCTTGGGCAGATCGGCACGCTCAACCGCCAGATCCCAGGCGTTACACATGGAAATGGCGTGGGTGCACTGGTCGTCGACGAAGGCCTGCTCTTCCTCACTCAAACCGGTGTGGCGGTTAATCAGCAGGTTGTGCCAATCCGGGCGACCGGTGAACAGTTCGCCATCCCAACCAACGGTACCCGCTTCCAGAGCCACTTTCTCAGTGTCTGACACCTTGGGCGCCACCTTCTTGAACATGGCAAACACCCGAGGGGGGGTGAGCCAGCTCTGCCGGAACTGGGGGGGCAAACCCGCAACAGCGGTAACGGCCGCGCCCGCCAGAAGGACAAAAGCAAGCCAGCCAGAGGCCAGAAACAGGGACAGCACACCTAACACAACCATCACGCCAATGGCGGGTTTGGCACCGGATTCCCGGCGCATCACGTACAGCAGGCCGGCCAGAGCCACCAGAAAAAGAATCAAAGTCATCTCAGGATCTCTCTGTCTTCCATGGATTGGAGTCTCCGGCCAGTGCCGGAGCCCTTTGACTACACTTCGTTACGTTCAACTTACCCTAACAGATGTCTGTTCGCCAGATAATGACCAGTGTTCAGTCGGTTAGCACCATTACGATGTGACAATCACACGGATACCTTCCAGGGCCAGGGACGCATGCTCTACAGCACTGCGGGCGGCATCCAGCTGGGTGCGCAGGAAGTCGATTTCTTCGTTGCGGATGGCCGGGTTCACTTTCTGCAGTGCTTCCAGACGCCGAATCTCCGGCATGAAGCTGTCTTCTACCCTCGCCAGCGCCTGTTCGCGAAGCGGTGACAGATGCGGCTCCGCCAGTGTCTCGACGTGGTCGACCATGGTTTCCACCTCGGCCCGGATTTTCGGCACGATGGCCTGGGCCGTGCGTCGACGGATATTGGAACAAAGCTCATTCAGCCTTTCATGGGGGGGCAGAGCCTTGGACAGATCCCGGCCATTCACATCCACCACCAGGCGCAGGGGGGCGAAACGGGCAGATACCGAGTCAACTGCAGCGATTCGGGCGCCGGACAATGCACCGCGAATACGGCTTCCAGCAGGAGCGTCCCCCCCGGGGGGGGCAGAGCCTTGACCGAGAGATTGGCCAGGGCAGCCTTGCCCAGACCGGAACTATTCACCGAATCCATCACCCCCCCGGTAACCATCGGGTGCTCCCAGCTCATGAACGCCATATCTTCGCGCTGCAACGCCTGCTGACGATCCCAGGTAACGGTCAGCCCGTCTTCCGGAAGCTCCGCTACCAGGCCGGCCTGGAACTGCTCGCCCGGCTTCAGGATATCCGCATGCTCACTGTGGTCTTCCCGGTCAACGCCGAGGATATCGAAAGCCTGAATCATGTAGTCCCGGACTTCAGCGGCGTTCTCCTCTTCCTCGATCCCGGCGATCAAAGCCTCAGCCTCATCAACACGACAGGAGTTCAGTTCAATCAGCGCATCCCGGCCGTTGTGCAGCATGTCTTTCAGACGCGCCGTCTCGGACGCACTGGCCGCCAGCAAAGGCTCCTGCTCGCTCTCGTCACCATCCAGGGCCTGCTGCCACTGGTCCTGAACATGCTCCTGAACGGCAACCCCCCCCACGGCGCAGCTCTCGCAAACGCATTCAGCCCTTCCTGGAACCAACGGTACTGTACCTCCTGACTGGTGCCCTGAAGATAGGGAATGTGGATTCGAATGGCTTCAGTCTGGCCGATCCGGTCCAGGCGACCGATGCGCTGTTCCAGCAGATCCGGATTGGCCGGCAGATCAAACAGCACCAGGTGGTGGGCAAACTGGAAGTTGCGCCCTTCGCTGCCGATTTCCGAACAGATCAGCGCCTGCGCCCCCCCCTGCTCCGTATCAGCAAAATAGGCCGCGGCCCGGTCGCGCTCAATCAGACTAAGGTGTTCGTGGAAGGCTGCACTGCGAATACCGGCCCGTAACTGCAGATAATGCTCAAGCGCCATGGCCGTGCTGGCTTTGGCACAGATCACCACCACCTTGGCCGGGCGCAGGCTGGCCAGTTTCTTCTCCAGCCAGCTCACCCGGGGGGGATCCTGAGCCAGCCAGTCCTCTTCATCCACTGACTGCTCGGGCGCCAGCCCGGTGACACCATATTGATGGTGTTCATACAGGTCCGGGCACGGCAGGGATTCCGGTAACGGCTGTCGCTCCGGGAAGCCCTGAATGGCGGCCCGGGTATTCCGGAACAACACTCGCCCGGTGCCGTGACGATCCAGCAACGCATCGATCACCGCCTGGTGGGCATCATCCCGGGCCAGCAATTCGTCCAGCTCATCTCCCAGCCAACCGGCCAGGGCCTGCCGATCGTCTTTTGAGATAGTATCCGGCGCCTGCTGCAGGCGCGAACCACCTGATTGATCACTTCATAGTGCTGTTCTTCTTCCCGGAAGGTCTCCAGATTGTGGAACCGGGCCGGGTCGAGCAAGCGCAGGCGGGCAAAGTGGCTGGCCACGCCGATCTGTTCCGGTGTTGCAGTCAGCAGCAGCAGGCCCTGGCTGGCACCGGACAACTGCTCAACCACATCGTATTCCGGGCTGGACTGTTCCGGCGACCAGGCCAGGTGATGAGCTTCGTCCACCACCATCAGATCCCAGCCCGCCGCCACCGCGTCTTTGCGGGCCTTCTCGCTGCGCACCAGGAAGTCGAGGCTACACAGCACTAACTGGTCAGATTCAAACGGGTTAACCGCATCGTCATCACCAAAAATATGGTTAACCAGAGCGTCGACATCATCTTCTTCGGCCTTGAGGTCGTCGTACCGGGCCTGATCAATAATGGAAAAGCGCAGATTGAAACGCCGCAGCATTTCCACCAGCCACTGGTGGATCAGAGAATCGGGCACCACAATCAGCGCCCGGCGGGCTCGACCGGTCTGCAGCTGATAATGAAGAATCAGACCTGCCTCAATGGTTTTACCCAGACCGACCTCATCGGCCAGCAGAACCCTGGGAGCATGCCGGCGGGCCACTTCGTGGGCAATATAAAGCTGGTGCGGCAGGTGCTGGGTGCGTGCCCCCCCAATCAGCCCCCCCTGGGCCGGCGACGCCCGCAGACGGTCCATGTGCTGCAGGGTGGCGACTCGAAGCCGGAAGGCACCGTTGCGATCAAACTGGCCGGCAAAGAGGCGCTGATGAGGCGCGGAAAAATTCACAGAGCCCGCCAGCTTAACCTCGGAAATCGGCTGAAGATTCTCACCGTCATCGGCGTGGTACACCAGAACGCCATCGAGATCTTCCACTGCGCGCACGGTATAGCGCTCACCGTCAAAGGTCTCTATTTCCTCGCCCTGTTGATACACGATCCGTGACAAGGGCGCATTATCGATGGCATAGGTGCGCTCTTCATCGGCAGCGGGGGGGAACCCCCCCAGGGTGACTCTGCGCCCCCCGAGATGTCCGTTACGATACCCAGACCCAGGGCAGTATCGCTGTGGCTGACCCAACGCTGGCCGATGACAAATTCCGATGTTTCCAAGAAACCTCCGATGACTGATTACTGATTGTTTGAACCGTTTTCCCGAACCCAATAGGCCGTTGCACCACACACCGCCGCTGGCACCACAAACAGGTTGAGCACCGGCACCATCGCCGCCAGGCGACCGGCAGGCCGAACCCGAGAGCCGACAGCCGGGTATCTCCCAACAGCTTGCGCAGAGCCGGAAAACTGACCTTGTGGTTGTCGGCCGGATAATCCACATATTGCAGCGCCATCATCCAGCTGTTGAACAGAAACCAGAGCACAGCGGCCACCAGGTTGACCACGGGAATCAGGCCAATAATGAATAAGCCCAAAGCCCTGGGCAGGTAATAGGCAATCTTCTGAACCTCCCGCCAGAGCGCGCGGGGGGGAATGTCCTTGATAATGGCGGACCAGCTATCGTCAGTAGATACCTCCTGGCCGGTCAGCTGTTTCTCGGTGAGTTCCGCCAGGTAACCATAGAAGGGAGAGCCGATCAGGTTGGCCACGATCACGAAGCCATAGGCCAGCATCAGCAGAATCACCACGCCGTACAGCAGCCAGAAAAGCCAATCGAGTGCCTGCAACCAGGCCCAGTCCGGCAACCAGGCCATGGCCGCAGCGATCATGGCGGTGAACAGTTCGGCCAGAAAATAGAACAGCAGACCGAAAAGCAGGATGTTGATGATCAGCGGGATGACAACAAACAACCGGAGGCCCGGCTGGCGAATCAGCCCGAAGCCTTCCCCCCCAGATAGCCCAGTCCACGAAAAAAAGTTACCCTTGAGCATTACTGGTGTTCCTCCGCTGCCATGACAATAACGGGGGGGCGCAAAGCATATCATGTCGGAACCATTCCCACAGCCCGCGAGGACTCTCGGATTCCACTATGCCCCCCCGCATCCGTTCCATTATCGTCTCCATTCTGGCCATGCGACGGCTATGGCAGGCAGCGCTGTTTGTTTCCATTGCAGCGATCCTTTACCTGGCAACCACCAGTAACAGTTACCCCCCCATCCCTGCGGCGCCCAATGACAAGATCAATCATCTGATTGCCTTTCTGGAGCTCACCCTGGTGACCCGCCTGGCATGGCCACGGCTTTCTGTGTTTTGGTATGCCCCCCCCGCCTTGCTGGTTTTCGGCCTGATACTGGAGGTGGTGCAAGCCAACCTACCGTACCGGGATTTCTCCCTCGCAGATCTGACAGCGGATGCCGTTGGCATCGGGCTTGGCCTGCTGCCTTGGCCGGGACTTCGACTGGCTCAAGAAACGGATTTGCGAAAATCGCCCGAATCCTTGTGAGACATTTCCTACACACCTGTAGGAACTCCCTGTGATATCTCGTACGCAGTCTGTAATTCCAGTTACAAACCATAGTCTACATGAATGATTTGTAACAACTTTCCCATATTTGACGAGTTCGGCAACGCGTTCTGCGTGCATAGTTCACACGTTTGTAAAGCTGGCATTGGTAATATGAACACCGTCAAGGATGACAGGGAAAGGACGACGCACTGGATGCACCCCCCCGGCACGGACTGCGGGGGGGAGAAGCAGGGACACAGGGACGCTTCGCTTAAGGGATAACGAATCGGATCGCCGGCTCGGATGCTGGCACCAGGGAACGGCAGCAAGGAATGGCAACACGGCAGTTGCCCATCGCGCACGGAGGCGCCAACCTGTTCCGAATCTGAACTGCCCCCCCGGACGGCGGTTCAGTACCTGTTCAAGGGCAGCTTGATGGCTGCCCTTTGTTTTTTCTGGTCAGAAAAATTCAGTCACCGTCGGCCAGATAGATCCTCACCTTGTTGAATTCCTCAAACTCATTCAGATCCGGCCAGGTTCTGGCTTCGATCACAGCCTGCTGCACATAACCGGAATGACCAAGATCCTTCACTCGCGAATCCGCCAGCAGCACTTGGGGGGGCGCGGCTGCTTCGAAGGCCGCCAGTAACGGGCGATTTTCAGGGTCGTACAGAACATCCGCAGCGGTAATCAGATCGACGCTCCCGGGCCGGTTTGCCCAGTCGTCACACAGATCAATCTCCACATTGTTCAGGCGGGCATTGGCGGCCGCGGCATCCCGCGCTGCCGCGTCGATGTCGCAGGCTATGGACCGGGCAGCACCGGCCAGTGCGGAGGCGACAGCCACGACCCCCCCTGAACCGGAGCCAAAATCCAGCACGGTCTTACCAGCCACCACGTCCGGATGCTGCAGAATCCACCGGGCCAGCACCTGCCCGCTGGCCCAGCAGAACGACCAGTACGCCGGCTCGGCCACCACAGCCTGGGCTTCATCATGGCTCAACGGTCCATCCAGCACCCTCGGGTCAAACAGATACAGCTGGATATCCGGGCAGCCCGCAGGCGCCGAAACCGCCACCCGACCTCGACTCAGTGTTTTCTGAAGATGCCAATTGAGAACATCCGGCTCATAATTTTCCCTCGCCAGTGCTGAAAGGACGTGGGATTGTACCCTTGTCCGGGATGCCGGGATATCGCCGGTTCGGTATACTGCCGCCTCACCCTGAATCACAGTGATCCGTTGATATGGCCAGCAGACCCGATACCGACGACTACCTCAACCTGTTCCTGAACGATGTGCCGCTGATGGACGTCCGGGCGCCGGTGGAATTTGCCAAAGGTAGCTTCCCGTCTGCAGAAAACGCCCCCCCGCTGATGAACGACGAAGAACGCCACCGGGTGGGCATCTGTTATAAGGAAAAGGGCCAGGACAAGGCCATTGAACTGGGGGGGCACCAGTTGGTCTCCGGCGACATCAAGGCCCAGCGAATTGAAGCCTGGAAGCGCTTTGTGGCACGACACCCGGAGGGGGGGTATCTGTTCTGTTTCCGGGGGGGCGGATTGCGCTCGCGCCTGACCCAGCAGTGGATCAGGGACTCCGGCATCGACTACCCGCTGGTGAAAGGCGGCTACAAGGCCCTGCGTCGCTTCCTCATTGACAGCCTGGAAGCACAGATCGAATCAGGTCAGTTCCGGATTCTCAGCGGCCGCACCGGTACTGGCAAGACCAGGGTACTGATGCAACTGCCCAATCCGGTCGATCTGGAGGCCTGGCGAATCACCGGGGGGGCTCCAGCTTTGGCCGGCAGGTAACTCCCCCCCAACCCTCCCAGATCGACTTCGAGAACCGACTGGCGGTGGCCATGCTCAAGGCCAGGCACCAGGTGGGAGGGCCAATCTACCTTGAAGACGAAAGCCGCCTGATTGGCCGCTGCGCCCTGCCGGAAACCCTTCGGGCCCGGATGTCTGAATCACCCCCCTGCTGATTCTGGAACAGGCCATGGAAGAGCGTATTGCCATCATCCGGGCCGACTACGTTGAAGGCATGCTGGCCAGTTACCGGGCCAGGGACGGTGAAGACGCCGGCTGGCTGAATTTCCGGGACTACCTGTTGAGCGCCATCGACCGCATTCGCAAACGCCTGGGCGGCGAGCGTTACCAGAAACTCCGTAACCTGATGCTGCAGGCTCTGGATCAACAGGAAGCCAATGGCTCCCTGGAAGGGCATCATGGCTGGATTGAGGCCCTGCTGACCGACTACTACGACCCCCCCATGTACGACTACCAGCTTACCCAGAAACATGGCGAAATACTGGTACGGGGGGGCGGCCCCCCCGAAGTCATCACCGAGTGGGCCAGATCCCGCACCAGCACGTAATCCTGGGCGTTGGCAGTAATGCCATGTACAGCTTTCTCTGCTATATAGTTGGTTCAGACAAATCCCGCTGAACCACGTCATTTGTCGATAAGAACTCACTCAGAAAATATTAACGATCAAGGAGTTTTTCCCTATGGAAGAGTTATTCGGTGCTAACGGGCAGGCCTCTGAATGGGCGGATCAGGCCATTGCCCTGATCATGCTTATGCCCCCCCAAAGGTTCTGCTGGCGATTGTTACGCTGATTATCGGCCTCTGGCTGATCAACCGATTCGTCAGGGTGCTGGACAACCGCCTTGGCAAAAAAGATCCGACCCTGAACAAGTTTCTCTGTGGCCTGATCAGCGCCATTCTGAAGATTCTGCTGCTGATCTCCGTCGCTCCATGGTGGGCATCGCTACCACTTCGTTTGTCGCCATCATCGGTGCCGCCGGCCTGGCGGTGGGCCTGGCCTTGCAGGGCAGCCTGGCCAACTTTGCCGGTGGCGTGCTGATCCTTATCTTTAAACCCTTCAAGGTCGGCGATGTTATTGATGCCCAGGGCTTTCTGGGCTCGGTGCGGGAAATCACCATCCTCTACACCATTGTCGACACCTTCGACAATCGCCGGATCGTGATCCCCCCCAACGGCCAGCTTTCCAACGCCAGCCTGACCAACCTGAGCGCCTACGAAACCCGCCGCTGCGACATGAGCTTCGGCATTGGCTATGGCGATGACATCGACAAGGCCAAGGCCATCTGCAAACGCCTGATCGAAGAGGATGAGCGCGCCTGAAAGACCCGGCGCCGCTGATCGTTGTTGGCGCCCTCGGCGAAAGCTCGGTAGACCTGACGGTGCGCGCCTGGACCAAGGGCGCCGATCTGTGGCCGTTCTACTGGGATATGCAGGAGCGGGTGAAAAAGGCCTTCGACGCCGAGGGCATTTCGATTCCTTTCCCTCAACGGGACGTGCACATGTACAAGGCTGATTAAACGGAACCGTTTCACATGGAAACATCCGGTAACTCGCAAAGTGCGTATCCTGAACTAAGCTGACGACAAGGCGGGGGGGTAAAAACCCCCCCGCCTGCCATCGGGGGGGCCCGGCCCGGGAAAGGCGGATGGCTCCACAACACTGTCGATGCTGTCAGGAGGTTGTGAACATGCCGGCAAAGCAGCTGAAAACATTTCTGGATGAGGCAGGTGTGGACTACATGTGCCTCTCTCACCCCCCCCAGCCTTTACCGCCCAGGAACTGGCCCATCACGTCAGGATTGCCGGAGACCGGGTAGTAAAAACCGTCATTATCGAACTCGATGGCAAAATGGCCATGCTGGTCATGCCGGCCACCTGGCGTATTCGCTGGGACAGACTGAGCAAGATTCTGGACACCGATTTTGTCGACCTGGCCGACGAACAGGCCTTTCAGGATCGCTTCCCCCCCGATTGCGAAGTGGGCGCCATGCCGCCGTTTGGCAATCTCTTTGGCATGAGCGTTTACTGTGCCGAGGCTCTGACCGAACAACCGGAACTGGCCTTTGCCGCCGGCAGCCACAGCGAATCCATTCACATGAACACCCGGGACTTCCTGAGTCTGGTTCAACCCATGGTCATCAACCAGGGCTTCACCCGGCCGGGCGCCCGCAAACCGGCCTGGCTGGTCCGCAACCCCCCCCGCCGCTCCGGCAACCGGGAGGAGACAGCGGCCACCTCCATGGCAGGCTACTGATCCACCCGGGATTGACCCCCCCGGTCGCTTGTCTGCAGCACGGCATCGCGTAAACTGAGGCCAGCAGACAGGAACCGGATATGACACAGACCTTTGACACCATCATCGTAGGCGCCGGCATGGTCGGCGCCGCACTTGCCACCGGGCTGGGCCAGCAGGGCATCCGCGTGGCCCTGATCGACCAGGCTTCCCCCCCCGCCCCCCCCTATCAGCCAGACAGCCACCCGGATATCCGGGTATCTGCCCTCAGCGCCGGCAGCGAACGCTATCTGGCCAGCCTGGGTGCCTGGCCGCGAATACTGGCCATGCGCGCTACCCCCCCATATTGCCGCCTGGCGGTCTGGGACGAGACACCAAATCCGCTCAAACGACTGGTGCCCCCCCGAAGCCTGACCGAGGCGGAATTCGACGCCAACAGCCTGGGTGCGCCACATCTTGGCCATATCGTTGAAAACAGCATTACCCAACTGGCCCTGTGGCAAACCGCCGAAATGGAACCTGACGTCACCCTGATCACAGGCCACAGCGTTCGGGATCTGGTCCAGAGCGCAGAGTACGCCACGGTGACCCTGGATGATGGCCGCCAGTTGCAGGCCCAGCTGGTGGTCGGCGCCGATGGCGCTATGTCCCGGGTGCGGGAATTGGCAGGTATCGGCGTTACCCGGGATCAGTATGAGCAGCAGGCCATGGTGATTTCGGTGCGCTATCGGGGGGGCGGAGTGGAAGACATTACCTGGCAGGGCTTTTACCCCCCCAGCGGCCCCCCCAGGGCCTTCCTGCCCCCCCTGCACAGCGCCTGCGAGCAACACCCCCCCGGAGAGAGCTGGGGGGGCTCCCTCGTGTGGTACGACCACCCGGCCCGACTGGACGAACTCAAGGCCATGGACGAACAGCAACTGATGGCTGATATCCAGCAGCATTTCCCCCCCGAACGACTACCGGAACTGACCCACATTGACGCCAGGGCCAGCTTTCCCATCGCTCGCCAGCATGCCAAGCACTATTACCAGAACCGGGTGGTGCTGGCAGGCGACGCCGCCCACACCATCAATCCGCTGGCGGGCCAGGGCGTCAATCTGGGCTTCCAGGACGCCCAGTGCCTGCAGGGCGTGCTGAAAGAAGCCCGGCGCGGGGGGGGCGAAGACCTGGCCAGTGCGCACTGGCTCAAACTCTATGAACATCGCCGCCGGCCCGCCAACCAGCGGATGATGCTGACCATGGATCTGTTCTACCACCTGTTCAGCAATGCCATTCCGCCGGTGCACCTGGCCCGCAATCTCGGGCTTGGCGCGGCCCGGGTACTGCCGTTCGCACGCAATCGCGTCGCTCGCTACGCCATGGGCCTGGATGAACAGTTCCCCCCCGCGCCGATTCAACAAATCGTTAATCGCCTGCCCGGCCTGGGTGGCCTATAGTGGCGTACGCGCATTTACTCGACACAAGGAGCCGTTATGTCTGAAACCATCTTCACCAAGATCATCAACCGGGAAATTCCCGCCGACATCGTGTACGAAGACGACATCAGCCTGGCCTTCAAGGACATCAATCCACAGGCCCCCCCGGTGCATCTGCTGATCATTCCGAAGAAAGCCATTGCCACCATCAATGACATTGAGGAAGACGACCGTGAGCTGGTCGGCCATCTTTACTGGGTAGCGGCAAAGCTGGCCAAAGACATGGGCTTTGCCGACGATGGCTACCGGGTAGTGATGAACTGCGGTGAGAATTCCGGCCAGACCGTGTTCCACATTCACCTGCATCTGCTCGCCGGCAAGCCCCCCTGGCTGGCCGCCATACACCGACAAGATGAAACAGGCCTGAGCATCCTTCTCACAGACTTGTCTCACAGAATGACAAAGGGCAGCACCGAGGCTGCCCTTTTTGGTTACTGTACGGCCGACCGCTTCAATCGTCGGCTCCAACGCTGTTTGGCATAGCGGCGCAGGTTGGAGACATTATCGGTCTCATCCATGATCTCCGTACCAGAAGGGTTTCCAGAATATCCTCCAGAGTCACCACCCCCCCGAGCCAGGTTCCCAGTTCGTCGTACACCACCGCAATGTGCTGGCGCTCCCGCAGCATTTCCGAAAACAGAAATTCGATGTTGGTGTTGGCTTTTACCTGCTTGATCTGGCGCAGCCGGCTTTGCAGGTCGTCATCGTCGCTCATGCTGATCAGGTCTGCCCGATGCACGTACCCCCCCAGAGTCTCCCCCCCGTCTTCGTCAATCATCGGGTAGCGTGAAAACGGCGACTTCATCACTTTATCCCGGAATTCCGGCACGGTGGTGTCCGGATCAATAAATTTGCACACCGTGCGGGGGGGGTCATGATGGAACTGACCTTGATCTCGTGGAAACGAAGTACGTTGTGGATAATCCGGCGCTCTTCCTCATCCAGAGCCTGCTGATCACGGCCGATCTCTACCAGCGCACTGATTTCCGCCCGGATGTCGGTATCGCCGTCACCCGGGGGGGCAATCCTGCGCGTAACCTGCTTCGACAGCCAGACAAACGGCAGCAGGGCTTTCATCATGAATCCCAGCACAGCCGGCAGCGAAGGGGGGGCGATCACACGCCAGTACTTGGCGCCTATGGTTTTCGGGATGATTTCCGAAAGATCAGGATCGCCAGGGTCATCGCCGCTGACGCCGCACCCAGCCAGACCTCACCGAAGACAACCGCCACCTGGCTCCAACGCCGGTAGCGCCGGCCGTATGGGCAATGGTATTGAGGGTCAGGATCGCGGAAAGCGGATCGTCGATTTCATCCTTGAGCCGGCGCAAGCGTGCAAACAGTTGCGGCCGATCATTTTTCAGGGACGCGATGTAACTGGGCGTGATAGACAGCAGGGCTGCTTCGAGAATAGAACAGAGAAATGAAAAACCGATGGAGATAATCGCGAATGCGACAAGGAGAATCATAGGGCCTCAGAAATGGATTTGTCCCCCCCGCCATGATAGCGCAACTGCGGGCAGGGACAAGAGCGGAAACGGCCACCGGAAGCAGCCGTCCCCCCCAGCCACCTGGGATTAGCGGCCAACCACCCGTTCCGCTTCCTCCATCGGGGGGGTATGGCGAACGTCTTCGCCCTTGACCATGAAGATCACGTTCTCGGCAATGTTGCAGGCATGATCCCCCCCCACCCCCTCTCCAGGGCACGAAGCACCCACATCACTGACATGCAGCGGGAAATATTGCGGGTATCTTCCATCATGAAGGTCAGCAGGGTACGGGCGGCAGCCTGGTACTCTTCATCCACCCGCTTGTCCTCTTTCATGATCCGCAGTGCCTGCTCGGAATCCAGCCGGGCAAAGGCATCCAGTGCATCATGCAACATGGTCAGCACGTGGTTGCCAATGTGACGGATTTCGACGTAACCGCGGGGGGGTGCCTGACCTTCCTCCACCAGCTTGATGGCCATTTTGGCAATCTTCTTGGCTTCGTCTCCAACCCGCTCCAGATCCGCCACCATCTTGATCACCGAAATCACCAGGCGCAGGTCCCGGGCAGTGGGCTGACGACGGGCGATGATCAGGGTGGCCTCTTCGTCCAGGTCCACTTCCATTTTATCGACTTTCTTGTCGTTGGCGCGCACTTCCTCCGCCAGGTGGCTATCGCCATCGACCAGGGCCTGCACTGCCCTTTCGACCTGAGTTTCCACCATTCCACCCATCTTGAGGAACTGGGTCTTCAGCTCCATCAGTTCATCATTGAACTTGTGGGAAATGTGATCCCCCCCGTAAACATCATCCTTTTTATTAGGCATAGTGTCTGTCTCCGTTATCCCCCCCGAACATGCATCAGCCGAAACGGCCGGTAATGTATGACTCCGTCAGCTCATGTTCCGGAGAGGTGAATACTTTGTCGGTTTCGTTCACTTCCACCAGGTGGCCGAGGTGGAAGTAGGCGGTGCGATGGGACACCCGGGCCGCCTGCTGCATGGAGTGGGTCACAATGACAATGGTATAGCTCTCGGACAGCTCCGCAATCAGCTCCTCAACCTTAGCCGTGGCAATCGGGTCGAGTGCGGAACAGGGTTCGTCCATCAACACCACCTCCGGGCTCACGGCAATCGCGCGGGCAATACACAGCCGCTGCTGCTGGCCACCGGACATCCCGGTGGCGGTGGCATCCAGACGGTCTTTTACTTCGTTCCAGAGCCCCCCCGCCTTACGCAGGCTGTTCTCTACAATGTCATCCAGATCGGACTTGCGATTGGCCAGGCCATGGATGCGTGGGCCATACGCCACGTTGTCGTAGATCGACTTGGGAAACGGGTTCGGCTTCTGGAACACCATACCCACTCGGGCACGCAACTCCACCACATCCCGCTTGGAATCGTAGATGTCCTGCTCGTCCAGCTGCAGCGAGCCCTTGACCCGACAGATGTCGATGCTGTCGTTCATGCGGTTCAGGCAACGCAGGAAGGTGGACTTGCCACAGCCCGACGGCCCGATAAACGCAATCACCTCGTTACGGGCAATATCCAGGCTGATGTTCTTGATGGCCCGGTCTTCACCGTAGAAAACCTCGACGTTGCGCAACTTGAACTTGGGATCGTCGGCAAACGGCGTTCCGACCGTTTTACCCTCTTCAATCACTGTCTCTGCCGGTCGTTCGTCCTGCACCGGAATGGCCTTCTCTTCGGGCACATCAGCCTCACTGGTTACCGTTGTATTCAGGGTATTCATAAAACTCCTCCTCACCACCGGCGCTCAAGACGCTTACGAAGCCAGATGGCCAATGCATTCATTCCAATCAGGAAAGTCAGCAGCACCATGATGGCTGCTGACGCTCGTTCGATAAAGGCAAGCTCCGGGCTGCGGCCCACAGGAACACCTGTACAGGCAATACCGTGGCGGAATCGAAGAAACCATCGGGCACATCCACGATAAAGGCCACCATGCCAATCAACAGCAAGGGTGCAGTTTCTCCCAGCGCCTGGGCCATGCCGATGATGGAACCGGTCAGCATGCCAGGCATGGCCAACGGCAGCACATGGTGCAACACCACCTGCATTTTGGAGGCACCGATGCCCTCGGCCGCCTCACGGATGGAAGGCGGCACACTCTTGATCGCCGCACGGCTGGAAATAATGATAGTGGGCAGGGTCATCAGGGTCAGTACCAGACCACCCACCACCGGCACCGAACGCGGCATGCCGAACAGGTTGATGAACACCGCCAGACCCAGCAGACCGAAGATGATCGAGGGTACCGCCGCCAGGTTGTTGATGTTGACCTCAATGAAGTCCGTCAGTTTGTTCTGGGGGGGCGCGAACTCCTCCAGATAGATGGCCGCAGCCACCCCCCCGATCGGGAACGACAGCGCCAGAGTCACAACCATGGTCAGCAAAGAGCCAACAATCGCCCCCCCGAGAATGCCGGCACGGGACGGATCCCGGGAATCGCCCCCCCGGCTGAAAAACACGTCATTGAATCCGGTATCCACCACGCCGCGCTCGTACAATGCATCTACCACGCCTGCTGCTTCTCATTCAGCTTGATGGAGTAGTTCTCATCTCCGGCATGTTTGACGTACACATCCACATCGGTATGGGACAGGAAGGTCATGGTCTGGGTGGTATTAAGTAACTCTGGGTTTTCCCGAAGCGCATCCCGCAGCTGATTGGAGGCATAGGGATTGATCAGATCTCGGACATCGTCCCTGTCCGACTCCCCCCCGGCTTCCGGGATTTCTTTCATCAAGGCGCGGATCAAGGGCTCGACAAAGTCGGCCATTTTCATCTGGCGTTCGTCGGACGCGTCGTCCAGATACATGGCCTCACCGTCGATATCCACCTCCAGGGTAACGGTGGTTTTGATAAAGGCGGTATGGCCCTTGCCAATAATATCGGCAAACAGGATCACCAGAGCGACAGGGCAATGGCGATGGCAGCGATACCATAGGCACGGAAGCGGCGCTCCTTGCGGTAACGGCGCTTGAGTGACTGGCGGACAAGTTCCGCCTGTGAACGTTGATCAGTCATACTGTTCCCGATATTTGCGGACAATTTTCAGAGCAATAACGTTAAGCAGGAGCGTGGCCAGGAACAGCATCGCACCCAGGGCGAAGGCGGCCAGAGTTTTGGCGCTGTCGAACTCCTGGTCACCGGTCAGCAGGGTGACAATCTGCACGGTTACGGTGGTCACCGATTCCAGCGGGTTAGCGGTCAGATTCGCCGCCAGGCCTGCAGCCATCACCACGATCATCGTTTCACCAATGGCCCGGGATACCGCCAGCAGTATCCCGCCCATGATCCCGGGCAACGCCGCAGGAAAGATAACCTTTTTCATGGTTTCGGACTGGGTGGCGCCGAGCGCCAGCGAACCATCCCGGAGCGTTTGCGGCACGGCGTTGATAACGTCGTCGGAAAGAGAAGAAACGAAAGGAATAATCATGATGCCCATCACCCCCCCACCGGCTGCAGGGCACTTTGGGAAGACGCATTGATACCCAGGGAAGCGGCAAAATCACTGATAAACGGCGCCACCGTCAGGGCGGCAAAAAAAAGCCGTAAACCACAGTCGGGATACCCGCCAGCATTTCCAGCAGCGGCTTGAAAATACCCCCCCGTACCCGCTTGTTGGCATACTCAGACAGATAGATGGCCGATAACAGCCCTACCGGGACCGCAACCACCATGGCAATGGCAGAGATCAGCAGCGTGCCTGTAAACAGGGGGGGCACCATCCCGAGCGCCCTCGGCTGCCACCTGATCGGCGCGCAACGCCGTCTGGGGGGGGCTCCATTGGGTGCCGAAGAAAAACTCAAAGAAGGAAATCTTCTGGAAGAAACGGAAGGTCTCAAAGGCAACCGAAAAGACAATGCCAACCGTGGTGAGGATCGCCAGCGCAGCACAGGCGAAAAAGATCCACTTCAGGGTGGTTTCAACCTGGCTCCGGGCATTCAGCTTCGGGCTGATCCGGATCCAGCCCAGAAAGCCGGCCAGCACTGCAACGGCCACAACCAGAACTGACATGTAGAGCCGACTTTGAGCACGCAACGCCTGCAACCGCTCGGCTGCCTCGGCAATCGGAGCCTCGACAAAGCCCGGAGGCAGGGCGCCACTGGCCACGTTACTGATTTTGCTGAGCAGCAGACTGGCCTGCCCTGCCCCCCCTTCCGGCACCAGGTCTGGTGGCAGGGAGCCGATCACCAGCAACTGAATGACTTTACCCTGAAATGCCGCCCACAGTGCCAGCACAATCAATGCCGGAATGCCACACCAGAGCGCAGCACGGGCACCGTAATAGAACGGCAGGGATTTGAGATGCCGGATACCACCCATAGGCATGGCCAATGAGCGGGAGCGGGCATATCCAAGACCATAAGCCACCACCACGAAGGCAATGACCAATAGCATGAGGTTAGCCGGTTGCATGAAAATTCCTGTTTGACACGTTTAGCAGGTCACAAGTGTAAAGCGTAAAAAAACCAATTCGCACTTTCAACTATTTTACGTGCGAAAGGGTGCGGCCCTTCAGAGCCGCACCCTTTCACTCACTACTCGCGGTAGTCCGCGCTTACATCAGCTCGTCTTTGGTCAGGTTAGGCATCTTTTCAGCCTTCTCCTGCAGATCCATCAGCGCATCGCGCGGCGGAACGATCAGACCAACGCTTTTCAGGTAGCCATTCGGGCCCATGGCGCCCATGCCGGTGAACTCCTGAGCGTATTCCTGGATACCGGGAACAACGCCCACGTGGGCTTTCTTCACGTAGAAAAACAGTGAACGGGCAACCGGATAGTCATCGGCAGCGATCGCTTCGGCAGTCGGAACCTTGCCGTTCAGAGTAGCGGCCTGCAGACGATCAGCATTCTCTTCCAGGAAGCTGTAACCGAAGACGCCGTACATGCCGGTATCACCAATCAGCTTCTGGACGATCAGGTTGTCATTCTCACCCGCTTCGATGAAAGCGCCGTCTTCGCGAATGCTCTGACACACACCTTCCATGTCATCTTCACTCATGTTGGCAACCGCAGGCAGGTCTTCACAGCCGCCCTGCAGAGCCAGCTCGTTGAAGGAGTCACGGGTACCGGAAGTCGGAGGCGGCCCCCCCATCACACGGATCGGCTTGTTCGGCAGGCTGGAATCGATGTCGCTCCAGTTCTTGTACGGGTTGGCGATCAGCTCATTCTCGTTTTTCGGGTTGGGTACTTCTTTACCCAGCGCCAGGAACAGCTGCTCCAGGGTTACTTCAAGATTTTCGGCTTCTTTGGAGCTGGCGATCACGATGCCGTCAGAACCAATGCGGAACTCGGTGATGTCCTTCACGCCGTTGCTCTGGCACAGATCAAACTCGGACGGCTTCATACGACGGGAAGCGTTGGTGATGTCCGGGTGCTGGGTGCCTACGCCCTGACAGAACAGCTTCAGGCCGCCACCGGAGCCAGTGGATTCCAGCTTGGGTGTCGGGAAATCGGTGTTGGCGCCAAAACGCTCGGCTACCACAGTAGCGAACGGATACACGGTGGAAGAGCCCACGATGCTGATGGTGTCGCGGGCCATGGCCGGTGCAGACAGGGCGGCAACAGAGCCGGCCAGCGCAACGGTTGCAAGTGCTTTGTTCAGTTTCATCACGTCGAGTCTCCATTATTTACTTTGGACGTTGTGTCGGATGTGCTTTACCGATGACTGCATCCTAGGGGGGGCACTCTGTGACAACTTTGTTACAGCTTTTGAAATATAGCTGTCATTGTTCAAATTTTCTTGCAGCCCCCCCGCGCCAGCCCGTTACCATGCACAGAAAACAACTCACAAGCTGTACAGGCGATCCTGATGACTGCGTACGATGATGACAAACCGGCCCCCCCCGGGGGGCGAGATGATGCTGCAGGTGGTGCCACTGCCATCAGACACAAATGCCAATGGCGATGTTTTCGCCGGCTGGCTGGTCAAACAGATGGATATTGCGGCGGCGACCATGGCCGGCCGCATTTCCCAGGGCCGCAACGCCACGGTCGCGATGGACCGGATGGAGTTCCTGTCTCCGCTGCGAGTGGGATCCCAGGTGGGTTGCTATTGTGAATTGGTGGACATCGGGCGCAGCTCCATGAAAATCAACGTGGAAGTCTGGACGCTGGACCGCGCCTCCAAGACACCCCCCCGCAAGGTGACTGAAGGCCTGTTTGTGTACGTGGCCATTGATGAGCATGGGCGCATCCGGGAAGTCCCGGAGCAGAATCACTAAGCCCGCACCATCAGCTGCTGAATCAGCGCCTGGTACGCTGGGGGGGCCAGTTCTGACGCCCGCCAGCCTTGGGGGGGCAGGCTAAGCTCAGGTGGTTGATTTAACAGCAGTGCCAGCCGTTCAGCCGCCGCCAGCGCTTCCCCCCCGCCGGGATCGGACTGCAGGCTCCGGTATCGGCAGTCTGCCGGCACATATTCCCGGTAGGCCAGCCGGTCCGGTGCCAGTGGCAGACACCCCCCCGACGCCATGGCCTCCAGCATCGCCAGGCCCTGGAAATCGTGCAATGCGGTCGACACCACGATATCGGCACTGCGCAACAGCCGATCATAGTCTTCCCGATGCGCCAGAAAGCCCCCCCAGTGTTCAATCCGGCCGGCAAACTGTTGGTATATCCGGTCAAAGGCTTGCGGGCGGCTGCGAAAGCCCTCGCCCACCACGCTGATGCGATAGTCCACCTTGCGCTGTTCCAGTTGCTCCAGAAGGCCGTACAGCCGCTCCGGCCCCCCCTTGTCGTATTCCCATCGGTGATTCCATAACAGATGTGGCCGTTCCCGGTTCACGGACCGTGGCTGCTCGATAAACAACCGGTCTTCAATCGGCACCGGCAGCACCGAAGACCTTTCCCTGAGCGTTTCCATCACACTGTCGGCACCGCATCCGGCATCTTGTTCAGAAAGTCTTCGACACCCTGCAGAAAGCTGTTCCGGTTCCAGGCACTGTTAAAGACCACTGCATCGGCGGCCAGAGCACTGTAGAGATTGACCATCTGCGGCTCCACCCGGCCCCCCCGCTGCTGATCGCTGACCGGAAAGGCAAACTGGTTCTCATGCATATAAAGCAGGCAGGGGGGGGTGTTCGCGATTCGAGGGTGCAGCCCGCGCAAGGTGGCCAGATCAACCATGGAGGTGGCAATGACCAGGTCCCAGGATTCTTCAAGGCAGGGCTGATCCAGCCAGCTCACCGGATTACCTCGAATCCGCCACTGAAAGAATCTGGCGGAAGCGCCAGCGTCTGCCAATGATAATCGGGCAGCATGGTGACCAGTTGCTCGCGCCAGCGCTGATGACTGGCAGCATCATAAGCGGACAATAACAGAATGCGTTGGGTCATGACGGTCCAAAGCAGGAGGTCGACGTAATCGGCAAGTATATCAGGCCTCGGGCTTTCCCCCCCGGCTCAGAGACCACAGGCCGAACACCGGTCCCGGCAAAAGCAGCAACGCTACCCAGACACCCCCCCAGGCATTCCAGAGCCCACTGGTGAGCCAGATGGCCGGCAGGGTCAGGCCAAAGCCGACCGCGTTCATGACCGCCAGAGATGAGCCAACGGTTTCTTTCGGGGGGCCGTGACTGCAGCCAGCGCGGAGAATTGCGGGGGGGAATCGGCCACCACAGCGACGCCCCCCCAAACCAGTAGCGCCGCCATCAAAGACTCCGGGGGGGGCAGCCCGTTCATCCAGGGATAGAGCAGGCACAATGCCCCCCCGGACACCATCAACGCCCGCCGGCAACCCACTCACTGCCCCCCCGAGTCCGACTGATCCGGCCGCCGCCAATACATCCAGCGGCCCCCCCCATACCGATCACCGCAAACGACAACCAGGGGGGGATCAAGGCATCACCCTGTCCCAGCCGCTGCAGTTCTCGCCCGATCAACAGTGGCACCAGCGTCCAGAAGGCGTATAGCTCCCACATGTGGCCAAAATAACCACCGGCCACGGCCCGGAACCGGGGGGGCAGGCGCAAAGCGACAGTCCCTGTCTAAGGGGGGGAAGCCGCCCACTGGCTTTGGCAGGTGCGGCCCGTCACCCAGCAGAAACACCAACAGCCCGCCCAGTAGCGCCAGACAGGACGATGCAAACAGTGGCCACTCCCAGGGCATACCTGATGTTGCCCCCCCTCGCATCAGATGTGGCAGAGCGGTACCCAGAGTCAGCATACCCACCAGCCAGGCCAGGGCGGCACCGGCGTATTTGGGTGTCCAGGCAATCACCAGCTTCATACCGAGGGGGGGGTAGATTCCGGCCAGACACAGGCCGGTAGCGAACCGGAACAGGCTGTCCAGCGGAAACACCCCCCCGGCCACCACTACAAAGCCGGCGTTCGCCAGTGCGCCCAGCAGGCTCGAAATAAGGAAGATGCGGCTGGCGCCGAAGCGATCCGCCAGGCCGGTCACCGCCAGAACAAGCGTACCGGCAATAAAACCCGCCTGAACAGACAGCGTAAGCCGGCCCAGATCCGATTCCGCTAACCCGAGTTCGGCGGACAGGGATAGCCAGACCCCCCCGTTGATACTGAACCAGAGGGAGGTGCCGAACAATTGTGCGAGCACAATGACTGGCAAAGGAGAACGTTGCAGTAGGCTGGTCATATTATTGTCTTTGTGGTTACCGGAAAGCCAAGCCTAGCTCGAAACCCGACTGAGCCCCCCCCATGCGACTTTGGTGCCCGGTCACGGTTTGGTTAAACGATCCAGCCGCAGCCGCTCCCGGTCATCAAACAGCCGCCGGCCTCCCCCCCAACTGACCGCCATCACCGCGCCAAACCCCCCCGTGCCGACGGTAATAATCAGCATAACCAATATCTGGTACTTAACGGCGACCGCGGCGGGCTGCCCGCCAGTATCTGACCGGTCATCATGCCCGGCAGGCTGACAATGCCGGCTGCTGCCATGGCGTTAATGGAGGGCATCATGCCACTGCGCATGGCTTCCCGACGGATGTCTTCCAGTGCCTGTTGCCAGGTCTGGCCCAGCATCAGCCGGTTCTCGATTACCGCCCGCTGGCGCCAGACCGAATCATTCAGACGATCCAGGGCCAGGCTGACCCCCCCGGTCATGGTGTTGCCCAGCATCATACCCAGCAAAGGAATCGCGTACTGTGGGGGGGTATACCAGGCTCCGGACCAATCACCACCGCCAGTGCCAGCACGGTCACGGTAAACGACGACACGAACATCGCGCCGGTGCCGATCCCGAACGCCCACCCGCCTTTCAGGCGTCGGCCCTGGCGCGCCACCACTTCCCGGCCAGCCACCAGCAGCATGACCGCCGCCAGCAGCGCAATCCAGTAGAAGGCGGAAGAGGCAAACAGGGCTTCCAGTACCAGGCCAATCAAAGCCAGTTGGATAACCGTTCGTATGGCCGCCGCCAACAGGCTGCGGGTGATCCCCCCCAGCCGCCCCCCAGGTAGGTCGTCGCTGCCAACGCCAGTACCAGCAAGGCCGCCAGGCCCAGCTTCCACCAGGCCAGGTCAATCACTTCCATGGACAGGCTCCAGTGCGGATCCACGAATCCGGTAGTGAACGTTGGCTACCCGATGAATCTGGGCGGAATCATGGGCGACCCACAAGGTGGCGATCTGCCGCTGTTCAATTTCCTGCAACAGCCAGCGTTCGATCGCCTCTGTCGATTCGTTATCCAGATTGGCGGTCGGTTCATCCAGCAGCAGCGCGTCTGGTTCCTGAATCAAGGCCCGCCACAACGCGAGTCTTTGCCGCTCACCGGAGGACAACCGGCTGACCGACCAGTCCATAACCTCGGCAGTGAAACCCAGAGCGGCAGGCAAACGCTCACCAGCCCCCCCCTCAGGAAAGTGTGCGCTTACCTCATCAAACCACCACTGGCTTTCCGCCGGCACCATTACCACCTGCCGTCGCCACTGGTGTGCCGGCACACTCTGTTGATCGAGGTTATCCAGCGAAATCCGGCCGCGATGGGGGGGTTCCAGATCGGCCACCGCGCGCAGCAGCCGGCTCTTGCCACTGCCAGAGGCACCGGACAGGCACACCACCTGTCCGCCGGGAACGGTCAGCGTTACTTCACGCAGCGCGCCAACGCTGACCCCCCCTTGCAACAACAGCCCGGTCAAAGCCAAGTCACCAGGCAGTTCCTCACCGTTGCTGTGCCAGAACGACCCGGTGTTCTCCAGAGTCAGATTGGCAATGCGCTCGGCCAGCCCCCCCCTGGCAGACTCCTCCGGCGTGATCAGCCCGCCAAAGTTCACCATTCGCGTTTTCACATAACCGGGGGGGTGCAGCTGCGCCACGGCAATGCCCCCCTGGGTTTGAGATCCACCGCCAGGGATTTTCCGAAAGCGTTCAGCGCAGCCTTCGAGGCCCGATAGCCATAACGGCCGCCGGAGTCGTTGTCGCCGATAGAGCCCATCCGGCTGGTTATATTGGCGATCTTGCTGCCCTGCCCCCCCATCAGAGGCGCCAGGGCTTCGGCCACGCGCAGTGGCGCGTAGGCGTTGATTTCCATCTGGGTGCGAATGGAGTCGAAGTCGATACCGCCCAGCTGCTCGTCCTGAAGCAGGCCCGCGTTGTTGATCAACAAGCTGATATGCTTGCCCGCCAGACTGGATTTCAGCTTATCGATGCCGGCATCGGTGGTGACATCCACGCCTTCGATCACCTGACCCGCCACACCGGCAAGCTCTTCCGAGGACTGTCGCATACGCCAATGACCTCGCAGCCCTCAGCGGCATAGTGCCGGGCCAGCTCCAGACCAATACCTCGATTGGCACCGGTAATGACCACCACATTGGAATCAGACATAGCCTTTTTCTCCTATTGGTTTCTCCGCTCGTTCCGGCAACCATACTGACAACGCTGCCGCTGTGGCTACCAGGGCAGCGGAAATCCACAAACAGGCTTCCAGCCCGTAGGCCTGGTACACCCAGCCAGAGAGAATGGTGCCCAGCAGCCGGCCGGCGGCGTTAGACATATAATAGAACCCCCCCACATCCAGCGATACACCGTCACCCCCCCGGGCGTAGCTGACAATAAGGTAGCTGTGCAGCGAGGAGTTGATGGCAAACAGCACCCCCCCGAACAGCAGCAAACCGCCAATCACCACCACCTGTGCCGACCAACCGGCCAACAGAGCCCCCCCGGCAATGGCGGCAGGAACCAACGCCAGCACTGCCGCCCAAAGCACGGCACCGGACTTACCGTTGGCGTGGCCGGTGATTCTGGCGCAATGGTCTGGATAAAACCGTAACCGATAATCCAGCTGGCCATAAAGCCGCCAACTTTCCAGTGGTCCCAGCCGAACACCGTGGCCATGTACACCGGCAACGCCACTACAAACCACACGTCCCGGGCGCCGAACAGGAACATCCGGGCCGCCGACAACACATTGATGGCCCGGCTCTTGGACAGGATCTCGCTGAACTTGGGTTTGGCCTTGCTCTTGCCCAGGTCCTGCCCCCCCAGCAGGAACAGACTGGCCAGCCACACCAGCCCCCCCAGCGCTACCGCCATGAGGATTACCGCACCGGTAAACCCGGCGGCCATCAGCAACACGCCGCCCAGAAAGAATCCCACCCCCCCTTTCAGGGTGTTCTTGGAGCCGGTGAGAATCGCCACCCACTTGTACAGGGTGCCCTGCTGCTCATCCGGTACCAGCAGCTTGATACCGCTCTTGGCGGACATCTTGTTGAGGTCTTTGGCAATACCCGACAACGCCTGTGCCGCCATCACCCAGGGCACCGTGAGCAGAGCCGCCGGCACCGCCAGCATGGCCAATGCAACAATCTGCAGGAACAACCCGATATTCATGGTGCGGTTCAGGCCCATACGGGCGCCGAGATAGCCGCCCACCAGGTTGGTCACCACCCCCCCGAAGAACTCGTAGAAGATGAACAACAGGGCGATTTCCAGGGGGGGCGAGTAACCCAGCTGATGAAAGTGCAACACCACCAGCATTCGCAGGGCACCGTCGGTCAAGGTGAAGGCCCAGTAGTTGCCGGTGATCACCAGGTACTGGCGAATGGCGGCATTCATATCAGGCCTGGCCTACCTTGCGTGCCAGTTCGACGGTGCGGTTGGCGTAGCCCCCCCATTCGTTGTCATACCAGGCGTAGATTTTCACATGGGTGCCGTTGACTACCAGGGTGGACAGGGCATCGACGATGGAAGACCGGGGGGGGTCGGTTTTGTAGTCGATGGACACCAGCGGGCGCTCTTCGTAGCCAGGATGTCTTTCAGTTCGCGCTCGGCCGCGTCCTTGAGCAGTTGATTCACAGTTTCCTTATCCGTGGGTTTCTCTACTTCAAAGACGCAGTCGGTCAGTGAGGCATTAGTTAGCGGAATCCGCACCGCATGGCCATCCAGCCTGCCTTTAAGCTCCGGGAAGATTTCGATGATCGCGGTGGCGGAGCCGGTGCTGGTGGGAATCAGCGAGCTGCCACAGGCCCGGGCCCGGCGCAGATCCTTGTGGGGGGGCGCATCGATGATGGTCTGGGTATTGGTCAGGCTGTGGATGGTGGTCAGGGAGCCGTGCTTGATACCCAGTTTCTCGTGGATCACCTTCACCACCGGCGCCAGACAGTTGGTGGTGCAGGAGGCCGCGGTGATGATGCGGTCATTGGCGGGGGGGTCGAAGATGTCTTCGTTCACACCCATGACAATGTTCTTCGCACCCGGCTCTTTCACCGGGGGGGCGGTGACCACCACCCGTTTGACACCCTGGTCCAGGTAACCCTGCAGCACAGCCACCTTCTTGTTCACACCGCTGGCTTCGATCACCAGGTCGCAGCCGGACCAGTCGGTCTCGGCGATGGCCTTGTTATGGGTTACCCGGATGCGCTGGCCGTCAATCAACATATCGTCACCATCGGCCATCGCTTCACGACTCCAGGTGCCGTGTACGCTGTCAAAGTTCAACAGGTGCGCCAGCGTGTGGGTGTCCGCGCCGGGATCGTTGATCGCGACGAATTCGAACTCTGGCCAGCCCCCCCAGGCCGCCCGCAGCGCCAGCCGGCCAATGCGACCAAACCCGTTAATGCCTACTTTGATCTTGCTCATGATGTTCTCCTTGCGACCTTCGCGATCCGCATGTGCGATAAAGGATCAGGGGGGGCACTGCACCGCCGGGCGATCCGCCATGGCCTGTAATCTGGCCAGCGGCTGCTTAATCAGTGCCGGGTTGTTAACGGCAGTTTCCTCCAGCACCCGCACCATCCAGTCTGGCAGGTGCGGACTAAGGTAATAATAGACCCATTGGCCCCCCCGGCGCTCTGTTTCCAGCAAGCCAGCTTCACGCAGCGATGCCAGGTGGCGGCTGACTTTTGGCTGAGGCGCCTCAAACGCCGCCATCAATTCGCACACGCACAACTCACCCTGACGGTGGATCAACAGCGTGGCCGCAAGCCGGAGTTCATCTCCCAGGGCCTTGAACAGGGTCATCGGATTGTAATGGGCTTGACCTTTCATATTTACCGACCAATATATACGCTTATTCGAATATGCAGTTTTTCGCATATTAGTGTGACACAGTGATGACGTAAAGGATCGACGATCAACATGCCAACCGCGGATCTTCCCAACATCAAAGCTGAGCTGTTCAATGCTCCCACGGCATCGAAGGTATTCGAGGCCCCCCCGGCCTCCGAGCATCCAGCCCGGATTCTATTGCTATACGGCTCCCTGCGCGAACACTCGTTCAGCCGCCTGGCGGTGGAAGAATCCGCCCGCCTGCTGGAAGCCATGGGCGCAGAAACCCGTATTTTTAACCCCCCCCGCGGCCTGCCCTGGCCGATGCCGAAGACGCCAGCCATCCCAAGGTTCAGGAACTGCGGGAACTGGTGCAGTGGAGTGAAGGCATGGTGTGGTGCTCCCCCCCGGAACGCCACGGCGCCATGACCGGCATCATGAAAACCCAGATCGACTGGATACCGCTGTCCCTGGGTGCGGTTCGGCCGACACAGGGCAAAACCCTGGCAGTGATGCAGGTATGTGGTGGCTCCCAGTCATTCAACGCCGTTAATCAGCTGCGGGTGCTGGGCCGGTGGATGCGCATGGTCACCATTCCGAACCAGTCCTCGGTGCCCAAAGCCTTCATGGAATTTGATGGCAATGATCGCATGAAGCCCTCGCCTTACTATGATCGCATCGTGGATGTCATGGAAGAGCTGGTAAAGTTCACCCTGCTGGTACGGGACCGCAGTGATTACCTCACCGACCGCTACTCCGAACGCAAGGAAAGCGCCGAAGAACTGTCGAAGCGTGTGAACCAACGTTCCATTTAAGGATATGCCATGAGCAGCAAAAGCGATGTGAACACGGTTGAAACCACTGACGGCGGCCTGGACCTGTTCGGGCGTTACCTGTCCGTGTGGGTGGCACTGGCCATTGTGGCCGGTGTAGCCCTCGGGCAGCTTGCCCCCCCCTCGATTCCCGAGACCCTGTCCCGCTTTGAATACGCCCAGGTGTCCATCCCTATCGCCATCCTGATCTGGGCGATGATTTTCCCGATGATGGCGCAGATCGATTTCAGCGCCGTGGTCGGGGGGGTGCGAAAAGAGCCGAAGGGCCTCGCTATCACCACTATCGTGAACTGGCTGATCAAACCCTTCACCATGTTCGCCATTGCCTGGTTTTTCCTGATGGTGGTGTTTAAACCCTGGATCGCCCCCCCACAACTGGCCAGCGAATACCTGGCCGGCGCCATTCTACTGGGGGGGCTGCGCCCTGCACCGCCATGGTATTTGTCTGGAGTTACCTGACCAAAGGCGATGCCGCCTACACCCTGGTGCAGGTGTCCCTGAACGACATCATCATGCTGTTTGCCTTTGCGCCGATTGTGGTGTTCCTGCTGGGGGGGATTTCCGACATCCAGGTGCCCTGGGATACGGTGATTCTGTCGGTGGTCTTATACATCGTGATTCCCCCCCTCACCGCCGGCTACCTGACCCGCCGGACCCTGATCGCACGCCACGGCGAACAGTGGTACGACAACGTATTTATGAAACGCCTCAGCCCCCCCGTGACGCCTGCCGCGCTGATCGTCACCCTGGTCTTGCTGTTCGCCTTCCAGGGTGAAGTCATTCTGCAAAATCCGTTGCACATACTGCTGATTGCGGTGCCACTGGTTATCCAGACCGTGTTTATCTTTCTGCTGGCCTATGGCTGGGCCCGGCTGTGGAACGTGCGCCACTGCATCGCCGCCCCCCCAGGGGGGGCCATGATCGGTGCCAGTAACTTCTTTGAGCTGGCAGTGGCGGCGGCCATCGCCCTGTTCGGCCTGAAATCCGGCGCGGCCCTGGCCACGGTGGTGGGCGTACTGGTGGAAGTGCCTTGATGCTGGCGCTGGTACGCATTGCCAATAACACCCGGGACAAATTCCCGACCTGATCACAGATGCTTTCGGGAGCAAACATGCCCTCCGGCTCGACCACACCGGCACGAATTCGGGAAATCTTCCCGGCCTTCCTGGGACTGGGCCTGACCTCCTTTGGCGGCCCGGCCGCGCACCTGGGTTATTTCCGCAATGAATTTGTCGCCCGGCGCCGCTGGTTGTCCGAGCAGGACTACGCCGACCTGGTGGCCCTGTGCCAGTTCCTGCCCGGGCCTGCCAGCAGCCAGGTGGGCTTTGCCCTTGGCCTGCAAAGAGGCGGCGGTTGGGGGGGCGCGGCGGCGGCCTGGACCGCATTCACCCTGCCCTCGGCCATCATACTGGTGGCCTTTGCCCTGAGCGCCAGCCTGCTGGATGGCCCGGTCAGCCAGGGCATTATTCATGGTCTGAAAGTGGCGGCCGTCGCGGTGGTGGCTCATGCGGTGCTGGGCATGGCTCGTACCCTGTGCCCGGACCAGCAAAGCGCTGGCATTGCGCTGGCGGCGGTTCTGCTGGTCGTGTTTATCGGCGGCACGGCAGGGCAGATTTCTGCGATCACCCTTGGCGCCCTGGCCGGGTTGGCTCTGTGCCAGTCTTCCCATGATGGCGCAGCCGGACATGCCGGCCTGTCCGTGTCTGCGGCTACCGGCAGGCTTACGACCGTCCTCTATGTTTTGCTGCTGGCCGGACTACCCCCCCTGCTGGTGTGGCTGACACCCTCCACCCTGCTGGAAATGCTGGATGGCTTCTACCGAACCGGTGCCCTGGTGTTTGGCGGCGGCCATGTAATGCTGCCCCCCCTGCTGGAAGCGGAAGTTGTGCAAACCGGCTGGGTGACCGCCGACGAATTCCTCGCCGGCTACGGCGCCGCTCAGGCCATTCCCGGCCCGCTGTTTACCTTTGCCGCCTATCTGGGGGGGGCAGTCATGGGGGGGCCCTCGGCACCCATTATCTGGGCCCTGCTGGCCATGCTCGCCATTTTCCTGCCCGGTATGCTGATTCTGTTGGCGGTACTACCCCCCCACTGGAACAACTTTCGCCGCTGGCACCGGGCGCAAGCCTGATGCGCGGCGCCAACGCCGCCGTAGTGGGCATTCTCGGTGCCGCGCTTTACCAGCCGGTATTCACCAGCGCCATCGTCGGCCCCCCCGGCGAATTTGCCCTGGGTCTGACCGGTTTTATGCTGCTAAGTATATGGAAACTCCCGGCCTGGGCCGTGGTGATTGTGATGGCCACTGGCGGCGTGCTGCTGGGTGCGTAACCTGCCGCGCCTGTTCAGCCGACAGCCACCCTGCTAATATCGCGCTCGTTTTTTTTGAGCGCGCCGAACCCGTTAATCAGCACCACCGACCGGAATTAAAAGAATGGATATTTTCCAGGCCCTTTTCCTTGGCCTCCTCCAGGGACTGACCGAATTCCTGCCCATATCCAGCTCCGCCCACCTGATCCTGACACCGGCCTTCTTTGGCTGGGAAGACCAGGGCGTCGGCTTCGACTTGTCGGTGCACGTGGGCACGCTATTGGCCGTGGTGCTCTACTTCCGCCGGGATGTCTTCGGCATCGCCCGGGACGGCCTGATTTCCATGGGCCAGCGCAAAATCGTCGGCCAGGGCGCCCTGGCCTGGTACCTGGTGATCGGCACCATCCCGGCGGGCCTCGCGGGCCTGGCCCTGCTCGACATGATCGACAACGAACTGCGGGGGGCGCCTCGGTGATCTTCTTCACCACCCTGGTGTTCGGCATCCTTCTTGGCATTGCGACTGGCTCCCCCCCAAACGCCAGCGCACCATGGATTCCCTGAACTGGAAAGACGCTGTTATCGTTGGCGTCGCCCAGGCCATGGCTCTGGTCCCCCCCGGCACCTCCCGCTCGGGCGTCACCATCACCGCCGGCCTGTTCCTGGGCATGACCCGGGAAACCGCCTCGCGGTTTTCCTTCCTGCTGGCGATTCCGATTATCGTGCTGGCGTCGGCGGTAAAACTGCTGGAAGTGGCAACATCCGACGTGATCGTGGACTGGAATGGCTTTCTGATCGGCGGCGTCACCTCGTTCCTGATGGCCATTACCGCCATCCACTTCTTCCTGAAGTGGCTGAACAAGGTGGGCATGTGGCCGTATGTGATCTACCGGATCATTCTGGCTGGGGGGGTGATTTACGCGGTTCTGATGTAAACCGTTTTCTTTAAATACTTGGCGGCCTGCACAGCACCAAGAGTGCCGGGTTGGGGGGTTGGCTTTCCAAAAATTTGTGGAGCCAGGGATGGCGGAACACAAGCGCCACAGGGATGTGCCGAAGGAGCGCTTTTTGGAAAGCCAACCCCCCAACTCGGCACCGACTCCACACTTGGCAGGCTTCTAAATCAGCAGGCCTCCAAAGGCGCATAAGCCAAAACAAGCCACTTGGCGCCCTCATCGAAATTCACCTGCACCCGCGTATGATGCCCCCCCGTACCCTCGGAGTTCATCACGATACCCTCGCCAAACTTGGGATGGCGCACCCGCTGGCCCAGACTGAAGCCAGACTGCTGGGCCGAATCCTGGGCAAACAGACTCTCATTCGGTCGCTCCACCATCGCCGGCCGCGTCACCGTATTACGCAACCGCACCTCCTGCAGGCAGTCCCCCCCCGGGATCTCCCGCACAAACCGGGACAGTGCGTGAAACTTCTCCTGACCATACAACCGACGGGATTCCGCGTAAGTAAGTACCAGCTTCTTCATGGCCCGGGTAATGCCCACATAAGCCAGGCGGCGCTCTTCCTCCATGCGCCCGGGCTCCTCCAGCGACATACTGTGCGGGAACAAACCTTCCTCAACGCCTGCCAGGAACACCATCGGAAACTCCAACCCCCCTTGGCCGAATGCAGCGTCATCAACTGCACACTGTCCTCATGGGCATCGGCCTGTGATTCGCCGGCATCCAGCGCCGCCTGGGCAATAAACTCCGCCAGCGGATCTACGCCTTCTTCTACATCATAATCCGCCAGCGCGCTGACCAGTTCCTCCAGGTTCTCCACCCGGGCCTGACCCTTCTCGCCCTTCTCACTGGCGTGATAATCCTTCAGGCCACTGGACTCAATCGCCTGCTTCATCAGCCCCCCCTGCAGGGACGCGTGGCCAGCCATATCGGATAGCGTGTTGATGATCTCCATAAACTGCTGCAGGCCGGTTTTCGCCCGCCCCCCCTTCACCTGGCCTGCGGCCAGTAACCGCTCGGACGATTCCCACAGGGAAATACCCTGGCCGGTGGCGTATTCACGAATTTCCTGCAGGCTCTTGGCACCAATGCCACGGGTGGGAATATTCACCACCCGCTCAAAGGCGGCATCGTCCCGGTGGTAATGCACCAGGCGCAGGTACGCCAACGCATTTCGGATTTCCTGACGGTCGTAGAACCGCAACCCGCCGTAAACTCGATAAGGAATACCCTGGCGCATCAGGGCTTCTTCGAGCACCCGGGACTGGGCATTGGAACGATAGAGAATGGCGCACTCGCTGCGCAGATTGCCCTCGCTGACCCAGGCCGAGATGGAATCGGCAATATAATTGGCTTCATCCTGCTCGTTGAACGCGGCGTACAGGCTGATCGGCTCACCTTCCACCCCCCGTCAGTCCAGAGTTCCTTGCCCAAACGCCCCCCCTGGTTGTTGGCAATCACCGAGTTGGCGGCTTTCAGAATGGTCTTGGTGGAGCGGTAGTTCTGCTCCAGCCGGACCAGCCGGGAATTGGGGGGGAAATCCCGCTGGTACTGCTGGATATTCTCGATCTTCGCGCCCCCCCGCCAGCCGTAGATGGACTGGTCGTCATCGCCCACCACCGTCAGCGGCACCCGGTTGCTGGCCAGCACCTGCAGCCAGGCGTATTGAATGGTGTTGGTGTCCTGGAACTCGTCCACCAGTATGTGCTGGAAGCGCTGCTGGTAGTGACTCAGCAATTCCGGACGATGCAGCCAGAGTTCGTGGGAACGCAGCAGCAGTTCGCCAAAATCCACCAGGCCGCCCTGCTGGCAGAGCTTCTCGTACTGGCGGTAGATCTTCAGCATGGTATTGGTGAAGTGATCGCCCGGATTCTCCTGAATATGATCCGCCCGCAAGCCCTCATCTTTCTGGCTGTTGATAAACCACTGGGCCTGTTTCGGCGGCCACTGGCTTTCATCAATGCGGTTTTCCCGCATCACCCGCTTGATCAGCCGCAACTGATCGTCGCTGTCCAACACCTGGAAGTTTTCCGGCAAGCCGGCGTCTTTCCAGTGGGAACGAAGCAAACGATGGGCAATTCCGTGAAAGGTGCCGATCCACAGACCACGGGTGGGAATCTGCATCATCTGCTCCACGCGATAACGCATTTCCTTGGCGGCCTTGTTGGTGAAAGTCACCGCCAGAATGGACGTGGGCGGCACCCGGTCAACCGACATCAACCATGCCATCCGGTGCACCAGCACGCGGGTTTTGCCACTGCCGGCACCGGCCAGCACCAGCAAATGGTCGTTCTGCGCCGTCACCGCTTCGCGCTGGGCGTCGTTCAGGGAATCAATAATATGAGAGACATCCATGGAGCAAGGCTTCATTACTGGTTAAATTTACAGCCCAGTATACCAGCCAAGAGCCCGGCTGCCTCCCCCCCTGGCACAAACTACCCCCCCCTCAAGAGTATATACAGGCCAATTCAAGGCTCTAGGCTTAAAGAGACAGCCAGTGTGGCCGATACAGCACTTAACACACTGACACATTAATTCTGTGTCATGCGTTCAAAAAAACAACCTACACTCGCGCCGTTCAGAGTTGTGGGCCACGCATACAGGGATTTCATACATGCTTTCATCTCTCAAAATCTCACACAAACTCGCGCTGCTGGTGATTGTAGCCGTGGTGGCTTTCGTAGTGAGCCAGGCCTTTTCCATCATCACGGAACGAAACAACTCGGAACGACTGGGTGAGGTGCGCAACCAGCTCTATCCGTCCCTGGAACTCTCCACCATCAACCGGGGGGGTCTGCTGCAACTCATCGAAAACCAGATCAACAGCGCCGTGACCACAGGCGACGATCAGCAGATCGCGGCTACCCGAGAGCAACTCGCCGAGATTATTGAGAATCTTGACCGCATTGCCCAGCTTAACCCGAGCCAGCAGAGCGACGTAAAAGCGCTGAAATCCGAGCTGAACGGCTACTACAGCACCGCCACGCGCATCGCCACCGCGATTATCGAGGGCACCGCCGATTTCAGTCGCATAGGCCAGGAAGCATCCGCCAACGCCGAGCGCCTGGCGGGCCTGCGCTCGGATCTCGACCAGATGCGTAATGCCATGGAGAGCCGCCTGACCCAGGCCATCGACGACACCACGGCGGCCAGCAGCGAAGCCGCTACCGTCTCCGTGACGATCGTGGTGGTCGCCCTGGTTGTCCTGATTGCACTGAGCCTGATTATCGGTCGATCGGTCTCCGGCAGCCTGCAGCAAATCATCAGTTCCCTGCGGAACATGGCTTCTGGCGAAGGCGATTTGACCTCCCGCATCGAGTACACCGGCAAGGATGAACTCCGGGATCTGGTGGACCAGTTCAACCGCTTTGTTGAAAAACTGCATAAATCCTTTGCCACCATCCAGCAGGACATCGGTGAGCTTAACGGCGTCGCCACGCATCTGGGCAGCACCAGCCGCACCAATCTTGAACGCATCAGCCAGCAGGCCCAGGCCATCTCCTCCACCCGCAATTCCGTGGAAGAGCTGGTAAAAAGCGTTGAGGAAGTGGCGGGCTTTGCCTCCAGCGCCTCCGACCAGACCCAGGACGCATCCAAGTTTGCGACCACCGGGCAACAGAAGGTCGAGGGCAACATACAGACCATCCAGCGACTGATGGCAGAAATCGAGAACACTGCCAGCCTGGTCAACCAGTTCGACGAGTTCTCCGTGAAGGTGGGCGGTCTGCTGGAAACCATTCAGACCGTGGCCGAGCAGACCAACCTGCTGGCCCTGAATGCCGCCATTGAAGCCGCCCGCGCCGGTGAACACGGCCGTGGCTTTGCCGTGGTCGCAGATGAAGTACGCGGCCTGGCGGTGCGCACCCACAAGGCCACCGAAGAAATCCAGCAGGTGATTTCAGAACTCTCCAAAGCCTCCGGCGCCGCCGTGCATTCCATGCAAGGCAGCGTAGACATGGCCAGGCAGGGCGTGGATGCGACCACCGAGTCTGGCGAGGTCCTGCGCAAGATTCTCGAGAACGTTCAGCAGATCAGCGAGCTGAACGAGCAGATTGCCGCGGCCACCTATGAACAAAGCACCACCTTCAGCGAAGTCACTGGCCATATGGGCGACATGCATCGCAACGCCGAGGCCGTGATGGAAAGCACCGATGAGCTGGATACGGTCAGCCGCAAGATCCAGGACGTCAGTAATGGCTTGCAGAGCGTGGCCGGGCAGTTCCGCGTTTAAGTAAAACCCCCCCAGAAAAAGGAAACTCCTGATGAAAAAAAACTGTTTACTGCAGCGCCCCCCCTGGCGCTCGCCATTGCCGCGACCCCCCCGGCTCTGGCACAGAGTACCGAGGACACCCTCGAGCGCATGCAGCAGCAGCTGAATGCCATGCAACAACAGCTGAACTCCGCGAAAGACACCGGCATTCGCTTCAACGGCTTTTTCAGCACCGGTTTCGCCCGGGCCAGCAACGATGCCGGTTACGCCGGAATCACCGACGAATCCGAAGTGGCGGATCTGAGCCTGTTCGCCCTGCAGGGCACCTTTGACGTCACACAGAAAAGCCAGATCGTGATGCAACTGGTCGGCCGGGGGGGTGAAGATGACTGGGAACCCCCCAGGTGGAGTGGGCCTACCTGAGCCACCGCCCCCCCACCAACAACCTGCAGATTCGGGCCGGCAAGATGCGGATTCCGTTCTTCATGTACTCCGACTCCCTGGAAGTCGCTACGCCCAGCCGTGGCCGCCGCCC
>JDSH01000037.1_pt1 | contig 57341 bp, 70 predicted proteins | sample 199451 | NCBI WGS metagenome assembly JDSH01 (sample SAMN02584198, study PRJNA231836) | bioreactor metagenome | isolation source: continuous culture bioreactor electron acceptor NO2- transfer2 day 38 after... | place: Germany: Bremen | reverse complement strand
TACAGAGATAGGAACATTCCATACACCGAGCTGCCTCAGTGGCTGCAAATTCCTTATCAGAGAACTCCTTTGAAGAGAGAATTTTGCTCTTCTTGTCAGTTACGTCTGCAAAGAACTCATTCTCATCCTTCTCTAGTTGCACCCTGTCTTCATCGCTCATCTCTTCTTCTTCAAATGCATCGTCATCGTGGTCATGGTCACAATGCTCATCGTGCACATGCTCGTGCTCTTCCTCTTCAGGACCAAGCACCTTGTCGATGGCGGCTTCAACCGCAGAACGAGCACTAGCAATACATCTAACAACAGTAGAAGGACCACTCTGAGCGTCACCAATGACGTATACATCGGAAACTTCAGACTCCTTGGTCTCCTCATCTGCCTTGGCCCAACCCTTCTCGTTGACAGGTACTCCGTACCAAGTAAGTTTCTCTGTATCAGCATGTTCACCAATTGCAGTAATCATGGTGTCTGCTTCAATGGTGAATGTCTCTTCGGTAGCAATGGGTCTTCGTCTTCCGCTGGCATCCATTTCACCAAGTTCCATCTTACGGACGGTGAGGACATTTCCATCGAAGCGTTCAGGATTTGCAAGGAAGATGAACTCAACATTCTCTTCCTGAGCCATACCATACTCTTCATGGTCGGCCGGCATCTCCTTCTCGGTTCTGCGATAGATTACGGAAACCTTCTCAACACCCTTTATCCTGGTAGCAGCGCGTGCACTATCCATTGCGGTGTTACCACCACCAACAACCACTACGTGCTTGCCAAGTGTTAGGGTTGAGGGATCTTTCCTGAATGCAGAGAGGAAGGAGAGAGAAGGTCTGACCCTGCTCCGGTCCCCCCCCTGCAAGGGATATCATTGTCTACTTCGCTTCCGATTGCATAGAAGATGTAAGAGTAACCCTGCTCACGCAGCGCCTCTACTGTCATCTTCTCTGAATCGACGCCATAGTTGAACTGTACGCCATGAGCCTTGATGAATTCGACATCACTCTCAATAGCTTCCACAGGAAGACGGAATCCAGGAATGACATGGCGAACCACACCACCAGCACTCTCTTCCCTTTCGAAAACAGCGGTATCGAAACCAGCTCTTGCGAGGAAATATGCTGCTGAAAGTCCGGCAGGACCTGCGCCAACAACTGCTGCCTTGATCTCAGCCTTATCGGTCGGGCCTTCCCAGAGCTGCTTGTACTCTTCGAATCCGTTCTCTACAGCGATACGCTTCATATCACGGATACGAACTGCTCCCTCATAATCCATGCGGGTACAGTGGAGCTGGCACTGGTGGTCACAAATGTGACCGGTGATGGCAGGAAGTGCGTTCTTGTCGTAGATGACAGCCAAGGCCTCCCCCCCATAGCGTCCCTGACCAACAAGCTGCACATACTCAGGTACGTCCTGATGAATCGGGCAAGCAGTTTGGCAAGGTGCAACATAGCAATCAAAGAGAGGAAGTTTCTCACCGATCTTCACGGTGTCGGTTCCTCTGAAGTCTTTATCAGCTACCGCATATTTTCCTTCTCGGGCATCTTCTGAAAGCTTCTCGAGCTTCTTGACATCAATACCATCCATCTTCCAGGCATCACTCGTCTCAAGAATCTCCACGAGTTGCTTCATGCGGGTATAGCCACCTGGCTTGAGCATGTCGGTTGCCAAGGTAATTGGTCTGATACCACTCTCAAACAAGGCTTTGACCGTAAAGGCGTTGGCACCACCGCTATAGCTGATAGGAAGCTTTCCTTCAAATTCCTTGCTGAGTTTGAGTCCCACTGAGGTGGAAATAGGAAGCAGGGTACGGCCTGACATGTACATCTCACCGCCGGGGGGGAGTACTCCCTGGTCGTTCACTGATCCAAGTGTGTTGGTCAGCTTAACACCGAAGCCCCCCCTACCCTCTTTCTTTGCGAGGTCCACCAAGCGATGCAACATTGCAATCGCATCGGGGGGGTATTGCAGGTCGTGCTCAAAGCTTTCCCTGCTGATGGTAAGGTAGTCATACCCAAGGTCATCAAGGATTTTTCGAACAGTATCAAATCCGAGCAAGGTTGGGTTGAGTTTTACGAAGGTGTCCACTTTCTTATCAGTCAGCATATAGCTGCAGATGGCTTCAATTTCTTTTGGAGGGCATCCATGCATGGTGCTGAGCGTGGTCGACGGGCTGATATTCCAGCTGATCTTCTTGCTGATGCCTTTGACCTTCTTCTCAAGTCCTTCCCAAGGAGTGCCTTCAAACATACCTTCTTCTAAAAGTGCCTCCAATTCATCCAAATATTCAGCAAAGCGTTCATCCTTGCGAGCATCGATCATGGAATCAATGAATTTCTGCATCTTCTCTGTCTTGATGCCTTCTAGGTTGTACCCAACAGACATATTAAAGATAAAGGAAGGTTTCTCGAATTTTCCGTTCTGCATCACTGCTTCCAGCAGATGAAGGATAATCCAAGCCTTGGCATACTCATCCCATGCTTTGGGGGGGAGGGTAAACTCACTGGACCACTCAACGTTGTATCCTTCGTCTCGTGCATCAATACAGGGTTTCTCGATCTCCAAGGTATCAAGCACCTGTACTGTCTTCAACTCCATGAATCGACCACCAACAAGATAGCTTGCGATGATATTCTGGGCCAACTGGGTGTGGGGGGGGCCCGCAGCAGGTCCGCAGGGGGGGGTGGCACAACTCTGGGAGAATACGTTCAGGCTGTGCTTGCCGCTCTCATGATAAAATTGTTCTTCGGCAATGCCGAATATGGCATGGTGATTTCTGTACTCACCAACGATACGGCTAATAAGTTCCGTGAAGGGAACTGGGCGCATAATGTCTCCCATTACTCACTCCTTCGAAAGGTGTCGTTGGGCTCAATACCAACCCTTTCTCATTCTAATGCAGTTTGAAGAGAAGTCAATATTTTTTGCAACATTTCGCAACAAATATGCAAACTTACTCTCTTTTCCTCTATAATCCATTCAGATACGTATAGTACCTAAAACATGAACCATCCTGTAATGAGTATAGCATCAATGTCCTTCTTAAAAAACGCACTTTTCGCTAGTATTATTGATTCTAACTACCACTTAACGCAAATTAGTTTTCAAAAATTCAACTTTTACGAATATTCTCTTTACATTTTTTTCTCATTACGTTATACTTGACTAATCTAAAAAAAATAGTAACCAAGTGTCACCACGGAGGAATAGGCATGCTAATTAATTTGAATGTCAATGAAGAAGTACGGAAAAAGAATATCCAACGTTGTAGGGAGAAAAACATCTTGCTACCTACCTTTAAGCAGATGATGGACCCTTCTACCGTACCAGCTGATATTAAAGAGAAACTAACCCATGTAGGACTTTGGGATGTCGATCCTTTGAACCTGTTCAGGATTACTTGGAAGAACGAACCTACTACGCAGGGCGGAACTTTCGGTAGCGTGAATTATATTGAAGTACCCCCCCGTGAAATCACCGGTGTTAAGGCAAGAATCCTCGCCTTGGTCGGAAAATGGTTCCCTACCGGTGCCCATAAAGTCGGTGCAACCTACGGCTGTCTCGCTCCAGCTCTGGTTTCTGGAAACTTTGACTCTGTTCACCAGCAGGCTGTCTGGCCTTCCACCGGCAACTACTGCCGGGGGGGCGGCGCATACAACAGTGCATTGCTGAACTGTGACTCCATTGCAATTCTTCCTGAAGAAATGAGCCAGGAACGATTCAATTGGCTGAAGAGTTGCTGGCGAAGTCATTGCAACCCCCCCAGGCTGTGAGTCCAACGTCAAGGAAATCTTCGACAAGTGTCATGAGCTCGATGCAGAGCGCGGAAACAACATTGTCATCTTCAACCAGTTCGACCAGTTCGGCAACTACCTCTGGCACTACAAGGTAACTGGAGCAGCAATCCTCGAAGCACTCAAGCAAGAGAATGTCGCACCTGAGAATGTCCGCGGTTATGTTTCAGCTACCGGAAGTGGCGGTACATTGGCTGCAGGCGATCTCCTCAAAGAACATTATCCCTTGCTCAAGATTGTAGCTGCTGAAGCACTGCAGTGCCCCCCCACCCTGCTTCGCAATGGATTTGGTGGACATCGCATCGAAGGTATCGGCGACAAACACGTTCCCTGGGTTCACAACGTAAAGAATACCGATATGATTGCTGCTGTTGACGACCAGGATTGTATGGACCTCTACCGCTTGTTCAACGAACCTGCTGGTATCGAGTACCTCAAGAAAATGGGTGTAGATTCCAAGGCAATCGATGAGTTGCAGATGTATGGCATCAGTGGCATCGGTAATGTGCTTGCAGCCATGAAGATGGCTAAGTACTACGAGATGGAAGAAGATGATGTGATCTTCACTGTCCTTACCGACAGCTCGGAGATGTACACCTCCCGCTTGAAGGAACAGAATGAGATTCAGGGTCAGTTTGATGAGAGTGCGGCAATCCGAGCACTTGCAGCTTGTGCTCATGCACAGGGCATCGAAAACCTGAAGGAACTCAACTACTACGATCGTCTGGCTGTACATAACCTGAAGTACTATACTTGGGTTGAACAGCAGGGCAAGACCTATGAGGAAATCAATGCACAGTGGTATGATAAGAACTACTGGAAAGATATTCCTGCAATGGCTGACCAGATCGATGAGTTGATCGAGGCGTTCAACAAGGAAATCTTGGCCAAATAGGTCAAGCAAAGCAACAAATGCCGGGCCTTGTGTCCGGCATTTTCTGTATGATGAGGAGGAACCATGCGTTTTACCTATGAATGTTGTGACTGCGGTGCAGTCTATGAGACGGATGAGGTAATCTATCAATGCCCTACATGTGCTAAAGAGAATGATGGCACCTCATTTCCCAAAGGAAATGTCATTGTAAAATTGAATAAGGAAGATGTACAGAAACTTGCAAAGCAGGACCATGTCTCTATGTATGACTTCTTCCCCCCCTACCCGGTCCCAGACAAGGATGTCTATCCTGTGGGAGGAACCCCCCCTGTCGCAAAACCAAAACGCTCGCCACTAAGTACGGACTGAAGAACCTGGTCTGCAAGCTGGACAGTGCACTTCCCTCTGGATCCTTCAAGGATCGTGCAAGTCAGCTGATCGCTGCTCAGGCTCTTTATCATAACCAGAACAAGATTGCCTTGGCCTCCACCGGAAATGCCGGAGCTGCAATGAGTTGTGCTGGGGGGGCCGCTTACGGCCTTGAGATTGTTCTTTTTGTACCAGCAACTGCTCCTGTCAATAAGTTAATGCAGAGTGTGTTGTATGGAGCAACTGTTGTTCCGGTAAAGGGCAGTTATGATGATGCTTTTGCACTCTCCATCGCTTATACCGATGAGTTTGGAGGGATCAACAGGAATACTGCTTACAACCCAATGACTATCGAAGGAAAGAAGAGTGTTTCCATCGAGCTGTTTGAGCAACTGGGACGTAAGGTGCCTGACGTGGTATATGTACCTGTTGGTGATGGTTGTATTTTCGCTGGTGTTTACAAGGGCTTCTATGACTTAAAGGAAGCTGGTTTGATTGAGAAGGTCCCTCAACTTGTTTGTGCACAGAGTAAGCAGAGTAATGCGATCAGCACCGCTTGGAAGAGCGGTGATTTCACCAATCTTCCGAAGGCTACCACCCGTGCTGATTCAATCAGCGTAGAGAGTCCTGCCAATGTAGAATGGCGGTAAGGTACATCAATGAGAGTAATGGCTGGGCAACAGAGGTGGACGACCAAGCAATCCTCGATGCACAGCTTGAGCTTGCCAAGGAAGCGGGTATTTTCGTAGAGCCTGCAGCTGCTTGTGCATGGGCAGCGCTTAGAGCTGATAGCGAAATGCTTAGAGAGAAGTTCGGTGAGGATGTTGAGGTTTGCTGCTTGCTTACCGGTACTGGCTTCAAAGATATGGCTGTTTTTGAGGGTAAAGTCTCCATACCAGAGGCAATCGAGAACAGCAAAGAGGCGGTCAGAAATCGTTTCAAGTAAAAAAACAGGGGGGGAAAGCGGTGCCAAATGGCACCGCAATCTTCTTTCTCCTTTGACAAAATTGCCCGCTTACAGTACCTTTTGACCTGTGATGAGGAGATTCGCATGCAGAACTTTCTAATCGGCCTCGGAGTTGGCGTAGTACTCGCTATTGTCCTCGTGGTTACCATGTCCGTTAAACGGCACAAGGAAAACCTTGCAGCAAACAAGGAAACCGAACGTCTGAAGCGGATGTTGACTGACCGAATGGACTTGGAAAGTGAAGGCCTGTTCAAGCTGAAGGATCAGAATGAAGAACTGAAGAAGCAGAATGAGAATCTACGCATCACGTTGAACACGTACTCACAGAAACCAGGAAGAAAGGAACTCGCTCGTCTGCAGGTCTACCAACTTGCTGTCGATCGATTGACGATCAATAGCCCTGGATTTGGGGGGGCCGCCTGGCAGGCAGCACTCAAGGAAAGTGAGGATGAGTTCCAGAAGACTTATGTCGGGGGGGTACAGCCGTTTATCAAGCGTCTGATACCGACCAAGACAGAGGCAAATGTCCTCCCCCCCCGTATGGTTGATACAGAGGAAGATAAGTAATTAACACCAGCCGAAATGGTGGAATTGGTAGACACAAGGGACTTAAAATCCCTTTTCAGCAATGGAGTGCGGGTTCAAGTCCCGCTTTCGGCAAAACAATACATTAGATACAAAACAACAAAGCCGGATTTTCTCTTCCACAAGATAAAACCGGCTTTGTTGCACACACCTACCTCAAACAATCCACGCACCCGTGATGGGTCTTATAGAGTAAGATTTATAGAATCTTAATAAATCAAATATTACTATACAGTAAATAGCAATATTGCTTCAGCGAGACCTTTTCTTAGATAACACCTATCTCAAACACCTCCGTCCCATGGTCGTTGAGTATTGTGGGTCAGTAACCCTATGAGATAACACCTATCTCAAACGCAAGGGACACAAGGAATTGTTCAAGGATGAGGTCAGTAACCCTATGAGATAACACCTATCTCAAACCCAAACCTGCATTGGAAGCGTTGTTCCAGTGGTCAGTAACCCTATGAGATAACACCTATCTCAAACAGATGCTGGGTGAAGGTGTCGACATCCCAGGGTCAGTAACCCTATGAGATAACACCTATCTCAAACTGATACTACACTGAGCACAGAACTCTCCACGGTCAGTAACCCTATGAGATAACACCTATCTCAAACATAATATCGTACTTATCGTACATATTGTATGGTCAGTAACCCTATGAGATAACACCTATCTCAAACCTCAACAACGCGCGTATTTTGATGTTTTACAACAGTGGCTTGATTTATGTAACATACGTTAGCTGTTTTAGTTTGAGCATTTTTAATCTTTCCTTCTCTAGAAAATTTCACATTGATCTATATCTATTATACTATATTTTTCTTATTATCAAAGGGTTTACGGTAAATACTCTCTAAAAATAGAATATTACACTTCATTCCATGTACAGTATTAACGAGGTAATTGAGCTCCTCATTCGTAAAAAAACTTTTTACATTCACAAAAACAAAAAGGCTCTTTGTCATGTACTTGTTTGCAACCTTCACATACGTTACGAGATTTTCAATTGGGCTGGGATCATTAAAATCGAACATAAAACTAAAAACCTTCAGCAATGTACCGGTATCTATCTCATCCTTATAGATGAGCGATTCATCAGTATCTTGCATAATTATCAAAGCGTATTGGAATAATGCAGATTTAATCTGAGCTGTTCGTTCGAAGAAGTCTTCCTGGTTGGCCACCATTTTTAAGTATTGTAATAATTTTGAGGCAAATCTCTTATTATCATCAGCAGACACAAACGGATCAATAACCAGTTCACAAGTATACGAAATATCAATTTCTTTTAGATCATTTTCTGATAATACAAAACCACCTTCCTCACCCCCCCGAATTTGTGATTTCAGATCAGATACAAGTCTGTTCATGACAATAGGAGATTCAACAACGAGCGTATAAGACGTTTCACAATCGAAGCATATCTGTGTTTCTATTTGGTTATGGATGAGTCTCATAAAATCACCAACCTCCTCATGTCTGAAAGAGTATCAGACTGGACTTCCCCCCCTACGATGAACTCAATGTTCTCATATTGCTTTTCACTAATGACCATAACCTGAACGATGCCTTCCTTGACTTCTTGACTACGTATTTGTGCCTTCAAGAATTGCGCTGCAGTTGGATTCAATACCAGCTTTGAATAGATTGATTCCTGCAACATGACAAAACCAGTACCAATCAGCCATTTTCGAAACTTCCGATAAGCTTTCCGTTGTGGCCGTGTTAAAACAGGGAGGTCAAACATTACAATCACTCTCATAAACCGATGCCTATTCATATTCCATACACTGAATCAAATCGAGGTTCTGCTCACTTAATGCTTCCAAAACACTACGACAATAGGTTCCCAGCGCATTCACAAATTGAATTTGCTTATCCCCCCCCATATGCACCTTACAATTCAGAACATCCACAAGACGCATTTTTTTTGAATACTTGTGAATTCTTCAATGGATCCCCCCCACGACACAACCTCCTTGTCAATAAGCGATCGTAATGGCTCAATAAGGTCACTTGAAAGATTGAACTGATTAAAAGCATTATCATGAAATATTCCGAGCTGGGTAAGATATCCATTTATAACGATTTCCCTGTTGATTGTAGATAAAAGAATTGTATACCCATAATTCAATGCAGCGTTAATCGGTGAATCCTTATGCCTAGAGAATTCATTACCAAAGATTGCATTAAAATATACCTTTGCTGCATGCGCTTCACGGTTTGTCCTATCTCCAGTGGTTATTGAGTTTGCGTAACCTATAAGCTTCTCAGCCAAGTCAGGACGTGTCTGATTTAATACATTTGCTTGATTTGTAATTTTCTCGTGAATGATTCGTGTCCATACATGGTCTTTGATCTCTTTCTTCCAAGCAATCTGACTTTTCACCTTTTCTGTCACATTATGACAACCATACAGAGGAAGAACATTACTTAATGGATCACGATGATTGTCACAGAAGATGATATTAATCTTGCGTTCCTGTAACTGCGCAACCAACATGGCAGTCAGAGATACTGCTGTCGACTCTATCATCAACGTGTGGATTTCACTTAAATGAATCCGGAGCATCTCAGTATCTCTAACTACGAGATAGTTCATTTTATATTCGAGCTTAGCCCGTTTTGAAACAACAACAATTCGCCAACTCATAACTCATATATGCGTCTTGTTTTAGTAAAAATACCCGTCGGAGACTGATGAATAAACTTAGCTTCTCTATCGGTAATCTGAGACTGGAATTTCACAATACCGGAACTAGACCCTCCTTTTAATTTCGTTAAGTTTGCACTTTCCGGGGGGGTGCATGTAAAGAGATTAATTATTTGAACCAGCACTTCACACTGTTCCTTTATTTCCAAAGACTCAAATGTAGATTTCTTCTCTTCCAAGAATTTTGCCTGATTTGCTGGTCGCTGCTTGTAGATAGAATCTCGTTCCTTGGCTAACAGTTGTTCATATAGTTGGAGATTGTCCTGTTTGGTGATATGAAGACTCTCGGCAAGAATCTCAGCATTCTCTTCTACTTCGGTATCCTTCACCTTCTTCAATAGGGAAAGGTATTTTTCAGTTTGTGCTACATAGTCATAATGCTCATCTGAAAGTACAAGTTGAATTTCATTATTGGCAATTATCTGTGGCCCAGTAATACCACTTAGGCTCATAGTGAATCCTTTCAAATGCACTATGTCATGAAGTAATATCTGAGGAACGACAATTTTTACATTTTCTAATTCCAAATTTTCTTCACAATACTTAGCAAGGTCTTTAGCATCCTGTTTGAACTGTTCAGCATAAAGAATGGGTACAGGGACAAATTGCCTTACGTGCTTCCCCCCCTTTTTCTCATGCTCAACTAATGCAAAGTAGGCTGTGGCGGGTGCGTTGTATCCTCCATACTTAGTTGTATCTTGTAGGATCTGACTCGAACCTTTCAATGGAAGCAGATTCTTTTTCTTCTTTAGTGGCTGTAGCTTGAATAGAGCCCCCCCACTCACCTCTACCGCTTGCCTTGTCACCAAAACCTGATGATTTTGCAATATTCTTCTAACCGTGACTATCGTTCCGGTTTCTTGCTTCTCGCTTTTCGGTTTACCTCTATTGGCGTCATACCTTTCATCAGCAATCCAGGCTGATTTACCGTTACGTTGAATAGAGCGTGAGAAAATATTACTGGCATTGTAAAACTGGTCCCCCCCTCTTCTCAACTCCTTGATGAAGTTTCGGGCATCAGCGGTGAACTTGGTATGAAATGCATTCCCAACGACTATATTTAGATAAGCATCATGTGCATGGTGATGATCATTTACCAGTCTTGATTTCTTAAATTCAAAGTCAGCTCTGAAACTTGAGACGTTCCTGGCTTTCACATACACAATCTCAGTCTTCTCGTCCTGGAATAGGTTCTTCAAGATACTCGCAACAACCTTGGTACTCTGCCTTGTCTCCACCAATTGTCTATTGATAAAAGCAAAAAGTTCTTCTTCATTTAGAGGGGGGGTTGTCCGGGTGAGCCGAGCATATTTCTCCTTGGAAATAAGACTACGGTCTAGCAGCACTTTCCAAAATCCAATCATCTTATTTTGCCATTGAGGATAGATTGGATAGCTATTACTCTTCTCGCCATTACATGTCTTATGAGCAAGTACTCTATTATTCAATGAGTCATCTTTAATAAGCGATTGAGGGTAGATATGATCGATATCATAGAGCTGAGTATTATTCATCTGATCAAGTTCGATTTTACCCCCCCCACAATAAGGACAACGGCCCATCTGTGTGTAATAAAAATAGAGTCTGTCATTCCTTAAATCAGCATCGGTCTTTGTATCAAGGCTATCTGAAAGAGCTTTATTGAAAAGAATATCGTTCTTGCAACTATCATAGAGCTTCCGAAGACTCTCTTTTCTGCTTGTTGTTCGCTTTTTCTCACGTTCTTCACGGGCCATCTCTACAAACACTCTCTTAGGTGCATTTCCCATTACTTTTTTTAAGTTCATGTACAACGAGAAGTGTTTGCCAGATCTGTCGCTTGACTGGAGGGGGGGAGACAGAAAGCGGTTTGACCAATGATTCGTAGGAAAACTTCTTGTTGATGAGTGTTTCATTATTGATTCTCTGAATCTCATCCAAATAGTCGTATTTACTGCTCAGTAGCTCCATGAGATTCTCGTTCGTTTCCCACATCATATGAATGATTGAGTAGCCTTCACCGGTTGCACGATCTACATGATAGATATCTTCAAGAAAAGCTCGTGATAAACGACCCCCCCACCCCCCCTTATAATTCCTAACGAGTTTGGTAATATCATCAATTTGTTCTGATGTAAGCTTCTCATGAAGCTCTTGTGCTATTTTCTCCTTTAGAATTGTTGCATCATCAACATAGTAGGCCTTCCACTCTATAATCTTTTCAATTTCTTCCCCCCCAGAAAGAATCTTTGTTTCAAGGTATGGAGCAAAATCAATGTAGCTCTTTAGAGAATTTGCAAAACCGTTATCAATCCCTTCGATTGTACTTGTATCACCCTTATTGATAATATTGTTTGTAATAAGGAACTTCTGCAACATCTTCAAGGTAATATTCTTCTTTCCAGATTTGAGAAACAACTCATCATAAATTTTCTGCTTTAGATCAACCGATATCGGCTCGCCATTGATCTTAAGATTATTCAATTCATTCAAAACCATATAGCGGTTGTAGAGGAGCGAGTATTTAGGCAACACCTCTTCGTTAAACAGGTAGGTACAGGAATTTGTCATACGTGTAATGAATTTCTCTGCTGAGGCATTTTTATCAACCACTTCACTCCAGTTCCAAGGAAAGATTGGAACATTTTCCTTGCCCTGTTGCCGTACCATCCAACAAAAGCCTTCGTTTCCTCCTTTTTCCATATGGGAGGTATTGAGAGGTCCTACATAGTAGGGAATGCGAAATGTCAGCATGCTCACAATTTTTTTGATGTGGAGTATACCCATCAGCATCAGGTATAGCGAGGAAAGAAAAATAGTGCTGAGCATTATCAAGTATGACCTGAAGCTCTTTCAGATGTAGTTGGTGGGGGGGTATCACCCTGTTATCTCTTATTCGCTGTTTTGGAAGAGCACTTTTCTGTTCAAGCTTCTCCAGCATACTACCCAAAATGCTATCCTCATCATTCTGATAGGGCTTTAGGAGATTGTACAAATACTTATTCACGTCCTCCTGCAAACATTTACCCTTGTGAACAACCTGAACCTTCTTTCCCGACTTATTTCCTGTTCCAATATAGTGGGCATAGTTATTTTGGGTAGAAGGATCCTTGAATGCCTTGTAATATGCATTGACTGCATACTTCTTTACCAATAGTTTCAATTGTTTTAAATCATTCTTATGTTCTGCATAGCTGGATACTTTTGCATCACTGATAAACTTCTCTCCATTCAAGATATCAGAGAGAAGTGTCCAGTTATATATTCCTTCAAGAGTCTCTATCAGGGCGTATTCTTCCGGTTCAAGCAATACCTCAATGGATGCTTTCTTGTCTTCAAAACCTTCTTTATCAAACTCAATCTTGTCTTGTTCGCTATCTTTATAACTTTCGTTTTCAAAGAGCAGAGAGAGTAAGAATGGAGTCCCTGAGAGCGCTTTTATCAACTCTGCTATAAGCTTCTTTGGTGTTTCCTCTATCTCTTCCTCTGTTGTACGGGTGAGTGCAAGGACCTTCAATAACTCATTTTTTTTGTCTGTTCTCCTTTTCTTCTTCAGAATTGACCCTACACTTTCAGGAGAACAAGAAACATGAAGATCGCATTGTAGTGAGTCTTCTACATTCTTCAGCAATGCATCCAACAGAAGATTGAAAGACGAAACACTTTCCAATGACTCCCCCCCTGGGAATAAAAAAAATGCCCCCCCCTATGCTTCAGGATGCTATGAATTGCAAGATAGAGAATCCTAATATCTGGTTTCTCTTCAGGGTGATGAATAAGATGACTCCTCAGATGAAAGATAGTTGGGAACTTTGCAAAATAGTCAGTATCTTTGAATGACTCATCATTAAAGAGTATAGATAGGAAACTCCCACTTCTGTCTTCGGTATGATACGAGCTTTCCTTCAATCGTTCGAAAAAATGAGGGTCTACTTCATCAATTTTATCTTGGAAAATTTCTTTCAAAAGTCTTTGTCGTTGCAGCCTTCTCTGGTGTCTACGACGTGCAGCACGGTGAAGCTGTCTCTCAGCAGCAGTATCTGCAGTATCAAAGAGTCTTACGCCCCCCCAGAGATGTTTCCGATGTTTTTTGACCAGCTCATATTTTGCATTTGTTACGGCCCAGCCACAGAGGCTGTCCCAATATCAAGTCCAAGGTAGTATTCCGATTGATTGGAATCTTTGCTGACAGCTGTATTCATCTTGACATCTCCTATTTATTGGTGTAAGACTTTACTTAACACCTAGTGTTCAAATAAAAATTTATTCAAACCGTCCTTCGGGACCACGCGATGTGCGTACATGGAGCTTGCTTTACAGCAAGCTTCTTTGTTTATTAGCCAAATTATACCACTCAAAGTACTGGTTTACCAGTTTTATCACAAATAGCTACATAAACTATAAGCTATTACTCCTCTCATTGCATTTGCGTAGATTAGGTAGTATAATCTACGCAAATATTGCGGAGATTATATATGTATATCTATGAAAACCCTACATGGCCACATTTTACCTGGAATCAAGAAACCCTGCTTGAACCACTCGCAAACACTACCTTTTTACAGGGAGAAGTCCTGGGTCGCATGAAAAGCCTTGGATTTGAATTGCAGAGAGAATCGAATTGGCATATTGTCTCAGAGAACATCATCAGCTCCAGTGCCATTGAAGGTGAACACCTCAATTATGGACAAGTCCGCTCTTCGGTAGCCAGACATCTGAACATACCGTACGCTCAAACAGAAATTTCCGACCATCATATCGACGGTATTGTATCTATGATGTTTGATGCCATAGAGAACTACAACACCCCCCCGCTCACGCTGGAAAGACTCTTTGGCTGGCATGCCTCCCTTTTCCCTACAGGATTTAGTGGAATGAGAAGGATACGCGTTGGCAAGCTCAGAAGCGATGAAGAAGGACGCATGCAAGTTGTATCGAGAAGTAATGGGCCAATGGAAATTGTGCACTTCCAAGCTCCTAAGGCTGAACGGCTCCCCCCCTATGAACTTTCACAGTTCTTGTCGTGGATCAATACTCCCTCAAAGCAACACCCCCCCATAGTACAAGCCGCAATTGCACACCTTTGGATCATCACACTCCACCCATTTGATGATGGGAATGGAAGACTTGCAAGAGCCATCACTGATATGATGCTTTCCAGATCTGATGGTACAGGAAAACGTTTCTACAGTATGTCAGCACAAATTCAGAGGGAGAAAGAGAGCTATTATGCAATCCTAGAGAAAACACAGAAGGGCACACTTGATATTACAGAGTGGCTCCTTTGGTTTTTCGATTGCCTGTCACATGCAATAAAGGCATCAACTAGTACTGTAGACAGTGTACTGATCAAGGCAAGATTCTGGCAGGAGGCAGCCAAATACACGATAACAGAGACCCAAAGGAAAATACTTTCACTGCTCTTGGATGATTTCAAGGGTAATTTGACATCATCAAAATGGGCAAAGATCTGTAAAGTATCACAAGACACAGCAATCCGGGAAATCAAGGATTTGGCACAAAAGAATCTTCTGGAACAGAAAGGCCAAGGACGAAGCACGCACTATGTGTTGATACATCCGTCTGAAGAGCTGTAAAAAGGAGGAGGATCTTTTGTAATCAGGTTATGGCTTTTCCTTCCCTTCTAGATAAGCAACACAGCCATCCATGCTCAGCTCGCCCTTCTCTATCCGATGATAGAGCTTAGCCATTACCTGCTCGTCGAAGAGTGCTGAAAAACCCTTAAGACCAAGAAAGGAACGGACAAAGGGGGGGTGTTTAGGATGGAATACCAGATCTTCCTTTGTCCCCCCCTCCTGGATGATCTTACCATCTGAGATAAGTACTATTTTCGTCCCAAGACGAAACGCCTCATGAATATCATGAGTAACAAAGAGTATTGTCTGGTGGAGTTTGTTATGAATCTCCTTGAGCTGATCCTGCAACTGGGTACGAGTTTGTTCATCTACTGCGCCAAATGGTTCATCCATGAGAATAATCGAGGGATTTGCAGCCAAAGCACGGGCTACCCCCCCGATGCGCTGCTTCTGTCCGCCACTGAGCTGGCGAGGATACCTATCGAGATACTCTTCAGGAAGCCCTACCAAACGAATAAGTTGTTTTGCCCTACTTCTCTGCTCTTCCTTGCTTTTATTTTGGAGCTTTAGGACATAGCTGATATTCTTCCAGATCGGCATATGGGGGGGAAATAACCCAATTTGCTGAATGACGTAGCCGATGGAACGACGAAGATCCTCAATCTGATATTCACTGAGTTTCTTCCCATGGATCCTGAGATACCCTGTATCAAAAGCAAGCAGTTTGTTTACCAGCTTAAGCAGTGTTGTTTTTCCACACCCCCCCGATTGTCCCAGCAAGATAACAAACTCGCCTGGCTCAATTTTTAGGTTGATATCCTCGAGTACTACCTCTTCGGGGGGGGTGTATGACTTGCTAATGTGTTCAAACTCAATCGCTGGCATTACAACAAACCTTTCTTGGTCAGAAAATCCTTAGCAACCTGCTTTGGGTCTTTTTTTCTCAATTTCCACCAAGTAATTCATCTCTATCATCTCTGCATTGGAAATCTTCCCACTAAGACGTTCCAGGACTGCTTCAAGCTCGGGATATTTTTCAAGAGTTTCATTACGGATAATTGTCGCAGCATGATAACTGGTAAAATAGGAAGCATCATCCTCAAGCACCACAACAGGTTCGCTCTGGAGCCTCCCATCGGTGGAGAAAACAGTAATAACATCGACACCTTCACTTTTTACCGCCTCATAGCGGAGGCCGATATCAATTTCCTTGATGTCACCGAAGACAAGATTGTAGGCTTTTACCAAGCCTGGGAATCCATCATCGCGCTCGAGGAAGTCTGGATTAGCCGCAAACGTGAGCTCTCCACTTACCTTGGCAAGATCACTGACCGTTTTCAATCCATATTGCTCTGCCACTTCCTTTGCGACCGCTACTCCATAGGTATTGTTGAATCCGTAGAGCCCACTCCAATGCAGATCCATTTCAGTGTCATATGCAGTTTTTACCCTTTCATAAAGTGTATTGGCATCGGTAATAGGATCTTCCTTAAGCACAAATAACCAGCCTGTTCCTGTATATTCCGGATAGAGGTCTATTTCCCCCCCCTTCAGAAGCGCTGGATGAATATTCGATGTTCCACCACCAATACCCAGTTTTTGTTCGACAGCAAGATCGGTGTGAGTTTCAATGAGAACCGTCAGCATCTCAGCAAGGATAAACTGCTCAGTTACAGGTTTGCTTGCCAATACCACTGTATCTTTATCTTTTGAGCAACCGCTTAGAACCAGAATTAACAACATCAGCATAATAAGCAATTTTTGATACTTACGCATGAGAAATTTCCTCCTGTCCAAGAAAACGCGAGCGAACACGACGCTCAATGATTTCCAGTACAATATCTGAAAGAATTGCATAGAGTGCAATCAAGAGGCTGCCTGCAATAGTCATCTCTGGAAAGTTGGTTGAGATACCACGCCAAATAGCTCTACCCATCCCTCCCGCGCCAATGAAACTCGCAATACCTCCAAGAGCAATGGTCATAACTACCATTGTCCTGAATCCACTGAATATCACGGGGGGGAGCGCTAGGGGGGGGAACCTAATATTCAAGAGGAGTTGCCATTTGCTGGTACCCATACCTACCGCTGCCTCCAAAATATCCGGAGATACTTCCTGCAATCCTGTATAGGTATTGCGTATCATGGGCAATAAACCGTACAGCACTATTGCAATGACTGCACTCTTAAGCCCAATACCAGTGATGGAGACCAAGATTCCAAACAATGCAATGGAAGGGATTGTATAGAGAAAACTGGTCAGTCTGAGCACAATACCAGCAAGGAGTGGATGCTTGGTCATCAATATTCCAAGCAACAATCCTACTACAGTGATGATGGATACACTGATCAAGGTAATAAAAATATGTTGGACCATGAGTTCCACAAAGAACTCTGATCGTTCCGCATAGAGCGCAAATATCCTTGGTATCATTCTTCAATCCTTAATTTATGTATGGTATCATCTGTGTCTCATAAATTCCTAGTGAAAAACCCATGAAACTCATGAGAATTCTGCAGATATGGACTTACTATTCTGGCAATCTTTAGAATCACATTATTTCTCCTTACTCACATTCTGCTTGACCCTACTTCAAACCTAAGGCAAGCTCATCCCATGGACAGAAATGTATTTGGGTTAGGCACACACCAGCTTCAGGCTATTGAAAATTTTCTGCGCTCAACAAATTTCGGCAGTGACCATTCACAGCGGGTTGCTGACCTCTCTACCTCTATATCAAACAGGGATACCAGCAATACAGCAACCATCTTAAACGATGCACTCCAGAGCTTTGGCACACTCTATCCACTTGCCCTCATCCTTGAGGTAGAGGATGTAGTCAAATCAGTGTACGCCGATGCTGAAATAGACGACGCTGTCAGGGATGCAACCTTGAGCGATGTACGCCTCTGGGTGGACCAGTACGCATCCCAACACAATGGAGCTATTGGATTAGACCGAGTATTCTGGATCAGCAGGCATCTCTGTGCAAATATCCTCCGCCTTGGCCGGTTGCAGTTCGAACCTAAAGCATTTGGGTATCCGTATCAGATCTTCCGAGACTTAAAAGATGATACGATGATTATCGTTGCGGGCGGAGGGCTCTCCTGTGACAGGGATGGGTATCTTACTGAGGATCAGAATGCAGTATTTTATACCTCATTTCAGGATGAACCCAGTCATGTATCCGGTCACTTGGTAAACATGTCCCTAGGCACAATCGAAAGACAAACAACACAGCTATCATTGCAAAATTCCCGCTTGATTGCAGATACTGAGACATTAGTACTACATCTACACATACCCTCCGGCAGTCCACTCACCCCCCCGTCATCTGTTGACGAATCACTAGCAATGGCAAAGATATATTTCCCGTCAATTTCCTTTGTTGTTTGTTCCTCTTGGCTCCTAGACCCTGCCTTGGATTTGGTGGCCAACCAAGAGAGCAACACCAGAGCGTTCATGCATCGATTCAGGAAATTCCCCCCCGTAATGCATGACGTGCCTCAGATCTATGAGCGAGTCTTTGGTTTTGATCTTGGCGAAACTGAGGTGCTTGCATACAACGCAACCTCAAGTCTACAGAGGCGAGTCCAACAAGCACTTATCAATGGTATTAAATTTCATACTACTGGCGGGTATTTTACAAATCTCTCTAATTAATCGTTTTTAAATAAGAGCATACCCTCTCAATCTCTACAGCCTCTTCCCTGATACAGGAAGCCTCAAGAACCTTATAGGTGTCCATTGTTGCTGATGCAAGCAGACTCTTTGCACCCTTGTAATTTCCCACAGTCACTCTTCGCATGATGCCTGGTACATCCAAGTCTGTACCCTCACAGCAGGATGGATGCTCACAGTAGAGACAACGCCTGGCAGCAAGTCGGATCTCGCGAAGTTGTGGACTGTCTTCTGCAAAAAGAAGGTCCTTCGTAAAGGGAGGGTCGATGAGGCGCACATACGCTTTCCGTGTGTTATCGTAGACAAAAGTTTCAAGAGAGCGCTGTTTCAACACCGCATTTGCTGCAGCAATACCACTGGTTGTTACCGTTGGGGGGGTTCCGGTTCCCATGACCGTGGATTCACCACAGCAAAAGAGATTAGAAAATTCAGTTTGAATATGGAGTCGCTTGAACATGTGGTTCCCCCCCAGCATCTGTTTTGGACCGGCTACGGCTCCCCCCCCATTTTTCATGGTGTACCGCTCGATAGTCTTGGGTGTGGCAAGTTCAACATGCCTTACATGATTCCTGATCTCTGGCCAACGCTTTTCCAATACGGTGAGCAACCGTTCGATCTCTTCTTCTTTCCGTTGCTTATAGGAGTCTTCATCAAGCGTGTCCCAATCGGCAAACGATGGACCGATTGCCATCACCACGTGTGCATCTTCCGGGCAGATGGTCTTGTCATCCACACTCGGGATATAGCAGTTACCTCTGCCTCATCCAACACATCGATCTTCCCGATCAGCATCTCTACAGCAATGGTCCCTTCATCAATGGCCTCTTTATCTACCAAAAGATACAGAGCCACACTTGGGTAGGTGGGCACTTGTTTTTTTGCCCATGTTCTTCTCTTTTCGGTTGTGGCTTCTGCAGGTAGTAATTTATCGTATAAATTCCATACAGTTCCACTGTAGACAATCTGATCAGCTGTCAATACTCTTCCATCAGCAAGATTCACCCCCCCGGTTATAGTTCCATGATCAGTATCAAATGCCACTACCTCAGATTTATTGATCATCGTCCCGCCATGCTCCTCGATGACCTTCTCTAGCTTTCCTGTCAGGAAGAGCGTGGAACCAGCAGGATAATAACTACCCCCCCCGACATGGTTATCGACAAACATGACCGATGAAAGGATTGCAGGAGACTCCGCTACAGTGGTGTAGCAGTAGGTGCTGGTAAGTTTGTCGAAGAAGTTGAAAATCCTTGGATTTGAGAAATACTTGGAGAGCAATGATCTTGCACTTTTATTCAAGTATGAAAGAAACCGGATGTAAGAAATAGGATGGTGACGCATAGACTCAAGCGCAGCTTTCCTGTCAACCTCATCAGGGGGGGTGGTGTAAGAAGGATTCTCCACCATTACATGGGTATAGAGTTTCTCCATATCATGGTAAAACCTTCTTAGGTTCTGTTCCTCATCAGGAAAAAGAGGGACAAGCTCTTCAATGAACTGTTCAATATTAGGGAAGAACCTCACCTTGGTATCGCCAAAATGGATACAATAAAGCAACTCATGCTGAATGATATCTATGGGTTCTTCCAGGCAGTTAAAGAGGAACCGGTGGGCATTGAAGCCCTTCTCCCCCCCCAACCAAAAAGCATGGAGGAACCTTGGTCGAAAAGTGTATCATCACGGCGGAAAGCACCACAGCTCCCTCCAGGGTGGGTTGCCTTATCAATAACAGCTACCTTCACTCCCCCCCGCTTTGCAAGCAAGGAAGCAGCACTCAATCCACTCAGTCCACCCCCCCCAACTACCAGAACATCAAAATCCATGCAACCCCCCCTCCTCACAAGGCTTTGCTATGCTCATTAACTATATTGCAGATTGAGGCAATCTGTGCTTCATCACGCGCGGAGGTTTCTTCACTTGGATGTACAAATCGCTCTTCACCCAGAATAGAGGCCCCCCCTTTTACAGCTTTCCGCATTCTCTTGAAGCAACGCTTGGCAGGACCTCCGCTACAGGTGGCAATGAAGAAAAGCTGTTTGGAAGAGAGATCAGTCTGCCTGAGAAAGGAGTACATTGGAGCGCTGGTGGTCTCTGCCAGATAGGTGTACAGAGCAAAACCATACCGTAGCTCCCAATCTCAGGAATCGGAGGTTGTAATGCAACGTTCCATTTGAGGCTGGCGTCCCTGCCAGCACAGAAAAATTTCGGGAATCCTTTGGTAGGATACCTTCTTTTTGGATGAATCTGGAAAAGATCAGCACCTAATCTCTCGCGAGCTGCTCTGCCAAATACTTCGTATGACCTTCCAACGAATAGAAAACAACTGCAATGGTATTCATGTAGTGAGTGTACCATGAGTTATGCTGTCAGACCATGAGATATTTCACTACCTTGCAACAAAGTTTGGGCTGAGTTATAACAGAGCATATGCATACACTACCCCCCCTTCATATGATTGATTCTCACTTCCATCTATTGTCCATCGAGCGAAAAGGCATTGAGGTTGATTCCCTTCTCAACACCATGCAGGAACACTTCATGGAAGGCATTGACATTGGACTCGAAGCCGATGACCTGACTGCGCGGGCTAAGCGCTTTGCGGGCTACCCCCCCTTTGTTCATCTGAGTGGGGGGGGATAGGGCCATGGGGGGAGTGAAAGAAGGAGAAATGCCGGTGGAGACCCAGCTGGAAACTCTACAGAAACAGCTCGAGGGAAACAATGCAGTGGCCATTGGTGAGATTGGGTTGGATAATCACTGGGACTATGGGACCAAAACTGCACAGGAAGGGCTGCTCCTCTCACAAATTGACATAGCAGAACAGAGAAATCTCCCCCCCGTTATATTCCACAACCGTGAAGCAGACGAGCAGTTCATCACACTGCTGAGAAGTCGTGGATTCTCCAGACAGGGTGTCTTTCACTGTTTCCAGGGGGGGAGCGAGGAGCTTGCAAAGCTCGCAATCCATAAAGGATTCTTTCTCTCCTTTGCAGGACCTTTAACCTACAAGGCAAACAGGGCAATGCAGGAACTCTTTATTCAGATGCCTTTAGAGCGTATTCTCTTGGAAACTGACAGCCCCCCCTATCTCAGCCCGAATCCCATGAGAGGAAGAGTGAATACCCCCCCCTTGCATATGGAGCATATATACCGATTTGGTGCTGAATTACGGGGGGGTATTGAGCTTACTGAGCTGATTCAGCAAGTGCAAAGCAACTTCCATGCCTTTCTTAGAGGCTGATAGTCTTCCAATCCAAAGTGTGAATACCACTTTTACCTGACAACACTGTGTCCATTGCAGCTGTAATATCTGTGACTATCACCCCCCCACTTTGTTGCTTTGGGGGGGGATCATGGAGAGATACTCTGCTGCGACCACCCATTGCATGGAAGTATCCTGCAGCAAGGGGGGGATAGCCCAAGGGCCAAGGGACGGAGCAACCACCGTTATTACCTGGCGTTCCTGCAGTATATGAGTTATGCGCTCCGCAAATTGACTTTCAATTTCATCGTTCCCTTTGATGAACACTAAATCACTGGGGGGGAAATATTGAGAGAAACGTTCTACATCCTCATCCCCCCCTACCAATGCAGCAAGCAGGTCAGGATAGTTCAAATCGCTGAGCATGGACTCATCATCAATAAGCCAAAATCGTTGAAAAGCACTAGCTTGGTCGGTGCTTCTGCCTTGGCCTACCACATTCACTGGTACATCAGAACTTTTCAGCTTCAAACTCATTAAGGGGGGGGAAGCAATGACGAATTGGCTCCTCGAATCTACTGCATCCAGCAACTGTTCTGGGTTCATCGTCAGAGAAACTTCCTCAACAGTGAGGATATACCCAGATTGCAATAAAGTTAAAAAAAAGATTAGGTCTCTGGACAGCAAGCACCGTCTCCCTGTAGGGGGGGGCATCCACAAGAAAGGTTACCCGGGGGGGTAAGAAGATAGAGAATACCAAGATTGTTGCAATGAGCAACAATACAAGAGACAAGGGCAACACAATTCTTCTATTCATGCCCGAAACTGTACCAATCGTGTTGCCTGCAGTAAGAAACAACCGGATACTGGTTGACCACTTTCACCATATTGGCTACATTTGTAACGAAAAGAACCTACCATCATACAAGGAGTAACCTATGACATCCTATAAAGAACTTGGTCTGGTAAACACCAAAGACATGTTCGCAAAGGCTATCAAGGTGGGTATGCAATTCCTGCCTACAATTTCAACAACATGGAGCAACTACAAGCAATTATTCAGGCTTGCGTTGAGACCAAGTCCCCCCCAGTAATTCTTCAGGTTTCCAAGGGCGCTCGAGACTACGCCAATATTAATCTGCTGAGAAACATGGCTCGCGGTGCTGGTGAGTATGCAAAGGAACTCGGATGTGAGATCCCCCCCATTGTCCTGCACCTTGACCACGGCGACAGCTTTGAGACCTGTAAGGAATGTATCGACAACGGTTTCTCCTCTGTCATGATTGATGGTTCCCACCTCCCCCCCTATGAAGAAAACGTTGCAGTCACCAAGAAAGTTGTAGAGTATGCACACGAGCGTGGCGTAACAGTTGAAGGTGAACTTGGCGTGCTCGCCGGCATCGAAGATGATGTCGTAGCCGAAGTTAGCCACTACACCAAGCCCGAAGAAGTCGTAGACTTCGTCAACCGCACCGGTTGTGACTCACTTGCTATCTCCATTGGAACAAGCCATGGTGCAAACAAGTTTGAACCCAGCCAGTGTACCCTCAACGAAGAAGGGGGGGTTCTTATTCCACCTCCGCTTCGCTTTGACATCCTCGAAGAGATTGAAAAACAGCTTCCTGGTTTCCCCCCCATCGTCCTCCACGGTTCTTCCTCTGTTCCGATGCAGTATGTAAACATGATCCTGCAGTACGGTGGACAGCTCAAGGACAGCGTTGGAATTCCTGAGGAACAGCTTCGCAAGGCTGCAAAGAGCGCTGTATGCAAGATCAACATCGACAGCGATGGAAGACTTGCAATGACCGCTCTTATTCGCAAGACCATGGCAGAGAAACCCGGAGAGTTCGATCCCCCCCGTAAGTATCTTGGACCTGCTCGCGATGAGCTGAAGAAGATGTACATGCACAAGAACATCAATGTGCTTGGATCTGCTACTCACGCATAAGTTTCTATAGTTCGAGAGAGGCCACTGGAAACCCTAGTGGCCTTTTTCTCATATTGTCTAGGGAAGATACTTTGACACGCTTCCTAGGCATGTGTTATATTGTTCTGCGTCGGCCCTTTAGGCTGACTTACCTTCAACGAAATGGTTTTCACCGAAAACAAAGGAGCTCGATTGGCTACAAAGGATTTGAGGATCAATAAACAGATCCGTGCACGAGAAGTATTCGTCATTGATGCAGAGGGCAACCAAAAAGGTATCATGAGCGTCTATGACGCTGTCGCATTTGCAGATGAACAGGGATTGGACTTGGTAGAGGTTTCTCCAAATGCAAGACCACCGGTTTGCAAGATTCTTGATTATGGTAAGTATCGCTATGAGCAAGAAAAGCGAATGAGAGAAGCCAAAAAGAACCAAAACATCATCAAGATGAAGGAAATCCGGATGCAGCCCAAGATCGAGAGACACGATCTTGAGACCAAATCAAAGTTCATCGGTGACTTCCTTGACGAAGGGAACAAGGTCAAGGTAAGCATACGCTTCCGTGGCCGCGAACTTGCCCACACGGAATTGGGTAAGGTTGTTCTGGACAAGATACTTGCCCAGCTCACCGAAAATGGTGTAGGGTACAACCTTGACCGAGGAGCAGTGATGGAAGGAAGGATGATGAGTATGATCGTCAGTCCATCCAAGAGTGCTGCCGGATCGGGCAAAAAAAAGAATTAGTAACAGTATCCCGCATGGGATGGTGAATATGCAGCTCCAAGGGGGGGTTCTTGTTCCTTGCGAGCGCAAGAATGGAAGGTGCAATACAATGCCCAAGATGAAAACAAGAAAATCCGCTGCAAAGCGGTACCGTGTGACTGGAACTGGAAAGGTCCGCTATAAAAAGCAGGGTCTTCGCCATATCCTCACCAAGAAGAGCAGCAAGCGCAAGGCCAACCTGCGTGCAACTGGAATCCTAGCAGACATGGAAGCAAAACGTGCAAAAACGATGCTTCCATACGCGTAAGGAGGGTGGGATATGCCTAGAGCAGTAGACGGAACGAAACACAAAGACAGAAGAAAGAAGATTCTTGAGCTGGCCAAAGGTTATTATGGTCGCAGAAGCACAAACAACCGTGTTGCAAAAGACGCAGTTGCAAAGGCTGGGCAGTATGCCTATCGCGGTCGTAAAGAGCGAAAGCGGGATTTCCGCAAGCTCTGGATTGCAAGAATCAACGCTGCTGTGCACGCTGAGGGTCTCAACTACTCACAGTTCATGCATGGTATGAAACTTGCCAACATCGAGATCAACAGAAAGGCCCTCTCCAATATGGCTATTGAAGACAAGGCTGCATTCTCTGCTCTCGTTGCACAGGTCAAGGTTGCCTTGGAGAATTAGTTCCTGGCAAATCGTCCAAACGCTGTAAGGAGGAACCATGTCAGTTGTCGATTCGGTAAAAATGCTTGAACTGCGAACCAAGAAGGCTGCAGGCCTGATTGCAATGCTCCGCAAGGAGAAGGAAGAGTTGCAGGAAAAGTTTGATTTGGTACATGCACACAATGCTGAGCTTGAAGAGTACGTTGAAAGTTTCCAGACGAGCAACAAACTTATTGAAGATAGTATTGCAAACGCCATGGACAATCTGTCTACCATCGAAGGACTGGATGACGTCCCCCCCCTCCTAGATGATGCTCAGATTGAGTTGGAAGCCGCAGATGGTTTTACCAGTGGTGACGCCCTCATTGATGAGGAAGTCGATCTGGATGCCTTCTTGAGGACAGTCCCTCTCTCTGATCCTTGTCCAAGTGTTTGGACACTGTCGTAAACGGGGGGGCCTACGGGTCCCGTTTTATTATCTATGCCCCCCCCTTTTACAAAGTGGGTTCTTATTGTACGATGTAGGTGCAGCAGTCACCTGCTCTGATATTTGACAAGTTATTTTCCTGCGGTGTGCGCCTGGAGCCATAGTCTCTTGGCTCAACATACACAAACGGGATGCGGCATAGCTGATTTGCATTGATCCAACTTCCTTGGGAGTTTAACGGAACAGAATTTTCAGCCAAACTGGTTTCCCACTTGAACCTAAGGTTCAAGAGCAATCTCCGGGTACGGCACCGCAGGTTTTCTCTTGCTTACAGGAATATATAATCCATGCCAGAACAACAAAACCCTTTGAAGCATTGCATCTTCATTTCCCTCCCCCCTCGTCAATGGAACGAGACATTGGTGATTTCCATGTCGATAGTTCCATTCAGATTCCGGTCCAACTTCCTGATGGGAAGACCCAGATAGATTCAAAGACTGAAATCTCTCTTGAATTGATTGTAGCGGGAATGTTGAAAATCATCGCCTTCAATTGGGAGCACGAGCACGCCTCGTATTACCGTGATTTCGTACTTGCAGTCCAACCAGATGCTCCCGGGGGGGAGCTTACCTTGGCAGCAATTGCCCAGGAGAAGAAAGGCAACTACACGTTTGCTGAAGAACTCTTCCTCTCTGTGATCCGTCTCGCACCACAGAGTGCCTCGTTCATCAACTTGGCCACACTCTACAGCAGGATGGCTACTCAGGACAGCGAAAAAGGAGAGCTCTACGACTTGTACCAGCAGAAGATGATCAACATCCTGCATGAAGGTCTGGAAGTTGTAGGGGGGGAAGACGCATCTCTCTATAGCGAAATAGGGTTCTTCCACCTCTACCAGGGAAATGTCGAACTTGCAAAGGAATATCTTGATCAATACTTGGAACTTGCTGAAGAAGGTGACAAGAAAAAGCATGTCATGAATATCATGAAAGACATCAATACCAAGCTAAATGATGATGCAAACCTCATGCAGGCTTATGATGCAATCCAGATGAATGATGAGGAAAAAGCATTGCAGCTTTTGGCGTCCTATATCAAGGACAACCCAAAGGTATGGAATGCATGGTTTCTCAAGGGCTGGGCACTCAGGCGTCTCTCGCGCTTCCAGGAAGCTGAAGAAGCCTTGGTACAAGCCCTTGCTTGGACAAAAGGAAGCAGTGACATCTATAATGAACTTGCTCTTTGCAGCATTGAAACTGGAAAAGGTGAACTGGCAAAGACATATCTAAATACGGCAGTAGACCTCGATGATGAGAACATAACGCTGATAAGCAACCTCGCCTACTTACACCTGAAAGATGGTGAACTTGATGAGGCACGGAGGTTTCTCGAAATGGCCCGTGGTATAGATCCGAAAGATCCTATTATCATACAGCTGATGCAGGACTACCAGAACCAGAGTGGAGAGATACTCTCCTACCCCCCCGTGGTTGAAGAGCTTGTCAGCGCAGAAGAGGTCATCACCCAGAGCAAGGAAGAACACCCCCCCTTCTCAATTCAAGGAAAAGAAGAGACCGACGACATTGAGGCCACTTTTTCTCTGGAGGAAGAGGAGATATGACCGTCACAACCCACAGCGAAGAGGAGACAAGAATACTGGGAAGAAGCATAGCTAAGCAATGCAAACCAGGCACTGTCATTTCTTTACGTGGAAGTCTCGGATCAGGGAAAACCGTTTTCGCAAAGGGTCTTGCAGAAGGACTGGGAATTGAGGAATCAATTGTCAGTCCAACCTTCACGCTTATCCAGGAGTATGAAGGGTCACTCCCCCCCCTTTACCATATGGATCTCTATCGCATCGAAGGCATTGAAGAGTTCGAGATGATCGGTGGGGGGGAAGAGCTATTGTATGGAGAGGGAGTCACCCTCATAGAGTGGAGTGAAAAGGTTGAGGAGCTGCTTCCCGATTCAACAATTTTTGTGCATATTAGAATTATGCCTAACCAAGAAAGAAACATCACCCTTGATGGGGGGGTCCAGCTATGAATGTCCTTGCATGTGACACTGCAACAGCAGTAATGCACCTTGCGCTTGTCCGTTTTGAAGAAGACAAGCCGGTTTTCTATGAGACCAGTGCAACCACATTGGGGGGGAACAAACATTCAGAGTTGATCATTCCCAGAATTCTTGAGCTATGCGAAAGATGCAATATTGATCTAAAAGATCTTGATTTGCTGGTATGCACCAACGGCCCCCCCGGCTCATTCACTGGACTCAGAATAGCAATGAGTACCCTTAAAGGAATTTCTCTTGCAACAGGCAAACCCTTGGTGTCAGTTCCAACTTGGATGTCTACCAAGGTGCGTTAAAATGTACCCGGGAGCAGTTCTTGCAACCATCGATGCAAAAAAACAGCGTTTCTATGCTGCTCTTTTTGTAGATGGGAAACGGATAAGTGAAGATCTTGATCTCACTGCCCAGCAAATAGAACAGCTGCTTTCTGGATACCCTTCCGTCCTTCTTACTGGTATTGATGCATCCCTCCTTGCCAGTAAACTCAACGAGGCAACTCAAGAGAAGATACGTGTTGATACATATGCTGGTGCAAACCTAGCCTTGGTTCTCGCAGGAATGGGAAGAAAGCAATACTTGGCACAAGGAAGTGATGACATCGGAAAGGGTCCCTCCTATGTACGTAAAAGTGACGCTGAAATTGCATTACAAAAGATAATCCATTCTTTGGAGGTTTTACATGATTGAACAAGATGTACTGATCATAGGATCAGGGGGGGTTGCTGGAATGTCTGCAGCCCAATACGCAGCACGTGCTGGTCGCTCAGTTACCCTTTTGGAGTCTATTGCTCCGGGTGGACAGACCATGTATATCGACATGATCGAGAACTATCCCGGTTTTGACAAGCCGATCAGCGGTTACGAAATTGGCATGAAGTTCCATGCCAGGCAGAAGCTTTTGGTGCGAATCTCGTTTATGCCACGGTTTCCACACTCAAGAAAGAGGGTGATGTTTTCACCGCAGAGACCGCCGATGGGGGGGAAACCTATCAGGCAAGAGCCGTTATCTTTGCCACTGGAGCAAAACACCGCCACCTGGGAGTTGAAGGTGAAGAAAAGTACAACGGTAAGGGTGTCTCCTATTGCGGCACTTGTGACGGGCCTTTCTTCAAGGGAAAGAGAATCTTGGTTGTAGGTGGCGGCGATACCGCACTTACCGATGCCACCTACCTTTCCAAACTCAGTGAACATATAACCTTGATTCACCGTAAGGATCGTTTTAGGGCACAAGACCATCTGGTTGAGCAGATTGAGCGCAACAAGAATGTCGAAATTGTCATGCAGCACACGGTCGAGAGGATCAACGGAGATGGACAGAAAGTCACCTCAGTCCTGCTCAATGATCTGGCAAATGACAAGCAGTATGAACGTGAATTTGATGCTGTCTTTATCTTCGTCGGTATGATTCCACAGACGGAACTCCTTGACAAATCAGTGCTCGATGAGAGCGGATATGTTCTTACCAACGAGCGGATGGAGACCTCCATCCCTGGTCTGTATGCTATAGGAGATGTGAGAGACACTGTTTTCAGACAGTTGGTCACAGCTGCCAGTGATGGAGCCATTGCTGCCCACTGTTCTAGTGAGTATATCGACGAATTGGAGGGAAATGCATACCGCTAGGGTGCATTTCCTAACTCATATATCACACAAATCTCCTTGACGATGACATCGCGTTAGTGTTCTAATTGAGGCATGAATATTTGTATGGTATCGAGTGAATCTGTCCCCCCCTTCTCTAAATCAGGGGGGGGCTTGCAGACGTAGTTGGGGGGGCACTATCGGGAGCCCTCGCATGATAGGCGAAGAGGTCCGAGTAGTGCTTCCTCTCTATGGGAGTGTCGATGGAACATCCTTCACCGATTTGCCGTTTCATGGAGAGGTCTCTCTTCTAGGCAGCAAAGAAGAAGTCACCTTTTGTGAAACTCGTCGGGGGGGAAAGGTGACGTATTATTTTGTCCAGCACCCCCCCTTCTACACTGATAGAAAGGGGGGGATTTATGGTGATACTTCTTTTACTCCATACCATGACAATCTCAAACGTTTCACACTGCTGAACAAAGCTGCTTTGGTCCTCTGTAAACTACTCGACTGGAAGGTTGATATCATGCATTGCCATGATTGGACATGTGGATTTCTCCCCCCCTATCTTCTGTCTTTACGAGAGGATACGTTCTTCCAGAAAACCAAGAGTGTCCTAACCATTCACAATCTGGCCTACCAAGGTGAATTCTCACGGTTGGAGATGCTCTGTGCTGACATCATACCCGATGAGAAGATGTTCAGCGGGGGGGAGACTCCTACCAAACGAACCAATATGCTGAAAACTGGTTTGGAATTTGCTGACCGGATCACTACAGTCAGTCCTACCTATGCAAAGGAAATCCAGAGTAAAGAGTATGGTTGTTCTTTGGATGGACTGCTTACAGAACGCTCTGCTGTATTGGATGGCATCATCAATGGTATCGATCCAGAAGAGTGGAATCCTGAAACGGACCCTTTCATCGATCATCATTTTTCTGCACATTCGCAGAAAGGGAAACAGGTTATAAAAGAAGAGTTACAAGAGGAGTTCAATCTCCCCCCCAAAGATGCCACAATTCCACTTTTTGCCATGATTAGTCGAATCGCTGAACAAAAGGGATTTGTAGAATTGCTTGAAGGATCCCCCCCCTGTGCCTTGGAGCAGATGCTGCAAAAGCACACCATGCAGATGATCCTTATCGGCACCGGTGACTCTGCGATGGAGATAAAGCTTAGGGAACTTGGGGGGGAGCGCTATGACAACCTCTCAGTGAATATCCTCTTCAGCAACAAGGCGGCTCACCGCCTTGAAGCAGGAGCAGATTTCTTCCTGATGCCGAGTCGATATGAGCCTTGTGGGCTCAATCAACTGTACAGCCTTCGCTACGGGACCTTACCGGTTGCTCGAAAGACAGGAGGTCTTGCCGACAGTATCATCGACCTGGATGAGAATCCAATTGATGGAACCGGCGTTCTCTTTGAGAGTATGAGCGCTCGTGGTATACTAGAAGCAGTTGAACGGGCAATACATTGGTGGGAGAAAGGTCCAAAAACGCTTCAAACCATTCGAAAACGATGCATGCTTTGGGACAGTTCATGGGAACGGTCGGCTAAAGCATATCAAACAGTATATAGATCCAGCTTAAGGGGGGGGAAATGACATGCGAACTAGAGAAAAAAACGATTGCGATTGTACTTGGCGGGGGGGGCAAAGGTACCAGGCTGTACCCTCTCACCATGGATCGTGCAAAACCTGCTGTTCCCTTTGCTGGAAAGTACCGTTTGGTGGATATTCCAATCTCCAACTGTATCAACAGTGAAATTAGGCAGATTTACATCCTTACCCAGTTCAACTCTGCTTCGCTTCACAACCACATCTCCAACACGTATATCTTCGATACATTCTCCAATGGATTTGTCGAGATTCTTGCTGCTGAGCAGACCAATCAAACCGATACATGGTATCAAGGAACTGCTGATGCTGTGCGCAAGAACATGAAGCACTTCCACGACCAGAATGCTGACTACTATATCATTCTCAGTGGAGACCAACTCTATCGAATGGATCTTGGACAAATGCTCGACAGACACATCAAGAGTGGTGCCGAACTGACCATCGCGTCCAAGCCCATTAGCAGGGAGCAGGCAACAGGATTGGGTATCATTGGCTGTGACAAGGAAGGCATGATCACCGATTTCTATGAAAAACCAGCTATTGACCTGGACATCAGTGAATACAAGGTTGGTGATGAATTCATGTTCTCCTCCTTGGGAGTACATACAGGCCCAAGCAATGAGTACCTCGCAAGTATGGGTATCTACATTTTCAACGCACAGACGATGGAAGAGGTTCTGAACAACGACAAAACTGATTTTGGAAGAGAGATTATCCCCCCGATGTCATCAAGCAAAGAAAGGTTGCCACCTATCTCTTCGATGGGTTCTGGGAGGATATCGGAACGATCAAGCATTCTATGAGACCAATCTTGATCTGGCCTCGATCAACCCACAGTTCAACTTCTACGATGAAAGAATGCCAATCTACACCCACCGCAGACACTTGCCCGCAACAAAGGTGAATTTCTGCAATATCTCAAACTCACTTACCAGTGAAGGATCCATCATAACCAATGCTTACATCGTGAACTCAATCATCGGTGTTCGTACCATTATCGAATCCGGTGCATCCCTTGATGGTGTGTACTGTATGGGAGCCTCGTTCTACGAGACACAGGAACAGAAGGCTGAGAATGTGAAAAAAGGTATACCCAACATAGGTATTGGAAGGGGGGGTACCATTATTCGTAAGGCCATCATCGACCAGAATGCCCGTATCGGAGACGGATGCCGCATAGGAATTGATGACATTCCTCGCCAGGAAGGGGGGGATTTTGCAATGTATTCCATTCATGATGGGATTATCGTCATCAACAAGAATGCCATTATCAAGAATGGAACAGTAATGTAAGATTTTGGGTATTTCCACACAGCGGAAGAGAATAATCTTCCGCTGTTTCTTTGTTTGAAGACTTTTCATAATCTGCTATACAGGCTATAATTATCGGAAGGAGTAGCACATGCTGAAGAATGCAATTACACAAGAGATTGTCAATGGCCAGACAATGCTCGGTATTGAACTTGGTTCCACGAGAATCAAGGCAGTTTTGATCAACTCGGAAAACCAGCCAATCGCCCAAGGGGGGGGCATGACTGGGAAAACACCTTACTCAACGGAATTTGGACCTACAGTCTTGAAGATGTATGGAAAGGCATCTCGACCTGCTTTTCCAATCTCCAAAAAGAGGTGCAAAGCAACTATGGTGTTCCACTGAAAAAACTAAAATCAATGGGTGTCAGTGCCATGATGCATGGCTATCTTGCCTTCGACGAAAAGGATAATCTCCTTGTTCCCTTCAGAACCTGGAGAAACACGATCACAGCTAAAGCAGCAGAGGAATTGAGTGACCTCTTTGCTTATCCTGTCCCTGAGCGTTGGTCCATCAGTCATCTCTACCATGCCATACTGAGTAAGGAAGATCATGTGGGAGATATCACCTTCCTCACTACCCTTGCTGGATATGTGCACTGGCAACTAACTGGTGAGAAAGTATTGGGCATAGGTGATGCTTCAGGCATGTTCCCAATCAATACCACGAGCGGGCAGTATGACACAGAGATGCTCGGCCGTTTCGCAAACCAGATACAAGATCGCAAGTACAACTGGGATCTTCTCTCCATCCTCCCCCCTCTATTCTCCCAGCTGGTGAAAAAGCAGGTGTATTAACCAAGCAAGGAGCTGCCTTGATCGATCCAAGCGGCATGCTTGAAGCTGGTATCCCTCTCTGTCCTCCTGAAGGGGGGGATGCGGGAACCGGAATGGTTGCAACCAATTCTGTGGCAAAGCGAACAGGTAATGTGTCCGCTGGTACTTCTGTTTTTGCCATGATTGTCCTTGAAAAACCGCTTTCCAAGAGCTACAACAAGTTCATTGACCTTGTCACCACCCCCCCTGATGGTTCGCTTGTAGCAATGAGCCATGGCAACAACTGCACCGGCGAGTATGACGTATGGATGCGACTGTTCAATGAAGTGGTACAGACTCTTGGTTTCTCAGTTTCCAAGGGAGAGTTCTATGACAAGCTCCTATTCAAGGCACTTGAAGGAGACAAGGATTGTGGTGGACTCTTGCCGTACAACTATATCAGCGGGGGGGAAACGATGACTGATGTCAATGAAGGACGTCCTCTTTTTGTCAGAGAGACCAAGAATTCCTTTACACTTGCAAATTTCATGCGTTCTCAACTCTTTACTGCCCTTGGCGTACTGAGGATCGGAATGGACATTCTCTTTGAAGAAGAACATGTGGCAATTGATGCTATCAACGGACATGGTGGATTCTTCAAAACTGCCGAGGTTGGACAGAAAATGATGGCGAGCGCTCTGCACACGCCCATCTCTGTGCTTAAGACGGCTGGAGAAGGCGGAGCATGGGGGGGTATCGCACTACTTGCTGCCTATATGGCACAAAAGAAGGATGAAAATCTCTCTGAATATCTTGATTCAAAGGTATTTGCCTCTGCTAAGGTTACGACAGTAGAACCGACTGAAGAGGATATTGCTGGCTTCAATGCATTCCTTGCACGATACAAGCAGGGTCTTCCTGTTGAAAAGGCTGCAGTAGCTCATCTAAAATAACTGAGAGCATAAATGCATTAAAGAGGTCGATTCCTTTCGGAGTCGACCTCTTCTTATTCCTTACTTCCTATTTCTATTACTTGAGCTTCCAAGCAAGATCGGAAAGGAACAACTGCTGCTTCATTGAAGCAACGGTAACATCCTTATGGATATGTACAAACTCAATACCCATGATTTCACACCAATCTTCAAGCATCTCTGCATTGGCATCATAACTCAGCACTGCATGGTGGGCACCGCCTGCGAGCATCCATAGATGTGCTGCCTGGTACAAATCAGGTTCGGGTTTCCACATGACTCTTGCAACAGGAAGGTTCGGCATTTTGTAGATAGGCTTCACCACCTCGATCTCATTCACAATAAGTCGTAAGCGACCACCCATGTCGATCAAGGAGGCAAGTATTGCGTTTCCTGGATGCCCTTCAAATACAAGACGGGCTGGAGGTTCTTTTCCTCCGATACCAAGTTCATGTACCTCGATTCGTGCTTTCTCATTGGTGATGGAAGGACAGATTTCAAGCATATGAGCTCCAAGAGAAAGCTCATTGCCTTTTTCCATATGGTAGGTGTAATCTCCATAAAGGTAGTTCCGCCTTTCATTCCTTCGGTCATTCTCTTTACCAAGCTGGTCATGGCAGAAACTTTCCAGTCCCCCCCTTCACCACCATAGCCATACCCTTCAGCCATCAAATCCTGGCTTGCCAGACCTGGCAACTGACGCATTGCTTGTAGGTCTTCGAATGTATTTGAGAAAGCAGAAATCCCTTCTCGTTCGAAGAAATGACGCATTGCGACCTCTTCTCGAGCCTGGTAACGAACAGTTTCCAAATCTTTGGTAGAAAACTCATATTTCTCTCTGTAGGCTTCCATCTGTGCATCAACTTCAGCATCAGTGACTGCTCGATCTCCTTGATCAAGTCCCCCCTACACCCCCCAGGTATTCACCTGCCAACCAAGCTGCATCTGCACCCCCCCGACCTTATCACCTTCAGTGACTGCTACATTTCTCATGTTGTCACCAAATCGCATTACCTTCAATTTTCTGCTTTCCACAGCACCAATTGCAGAGCGCATCCAGGAGCCGAGTTTTTTTCTGGACATCATCGTCTTCCCAGAACCCTGTTATGATCTTGCGACCCATACGCATCCTGGCAGCAATGAACCCATGTTCACGGTCCCCCCCATGTGCTGACTGATTCAAATTCATGAAATCCATATCTATTTCAGTATCAGGTATCATGCGATTGAACTGGGTGTGAAGGTGGCAATATGGTTTCTGCAACAAGGAAAAACCATTGATCCACATCTTTGATGGAGAAAATGTATGCATCCAGGTAATAATCCCAGCACAGGTATCATCATAATTTGCATCCTTGATGGATTGCTCAATTTCTTCAGGAGTCTTGACTGTTGCCTTGTATACGACCTTGCAAGGCAGCTTGCCGGAAGCATTCAATCCTTCCACCATCTTCTGTGCATGGCTTGCTACTTCATCAAGAGTCTCTGGCCCATAAAGGAATTGTGACCCTACCAAAAACCAGAACTCATACCTATCAATTGCTTTTCTTTGCATGGTTGCCCCCCCCTTAAGCTCATAGCATAAGAACTATATATACTGTGCGTTAACGTAAACGCAAATGTAATTCCATTGTTATCTCTGAATGCGATTCTGTCAAGTAACAATCAATAAAACCTATAATATCGCTGAATGAAGGGAAATATGTCGCACCGTTTCTATTCACCTTCAATATGATATGGTATACTACCTCTGCGTTATCGTTAACTAATTACATGATGACAAACATATAAATGTGTAGGGGGGGACTTATGACTATATCTGAGATTGCCAAACTTGCAAACGTTTCAATAGGGACTGTTGACCGTGTACTCCATAAACGAGGAAGGGTCGCTCCTAAAACTGTCGAGAAAGTAATGAGCATCATTGATGAGCATGGATACCAACCAAATACATATGCCAGAAACCTCAAATTGAGCAAGCAATTTTCCATTGGCGTCCTACTTCCTCTCCTGCACAGTGAATACGGCTATTGGAATTTGATGTACGAAGGCATCCTCAAAGCAGCTAAAGAACTTTCCCCCCCTCTTGCTGTATCTATTGATATGCTTGAGTTTGATAGAACAAAGGAAGGATCACTATTAACTCAGGGTAGACGAATCCTTGAAAAACCAGTAGATGCGCTTCTGCTCGCCCCCCCTGTCGTTCCAGCAGAAGCAAAAACCTTGCTTGCCGACCACCCTACCCTCGATTATGCCTTCATAGACAGTCCACTGCCAGAGGCGTCTCCAGTGTGCAGTGTTATCCAGAACCCTTACCAAGGCGGGTATCTTGCAGGCAGGATGATGCATTTACTCCAACCGAATGGAGGCACGCTACTTGCAATACAGACCCATCGTGCTGCATACAACTCAACAGAACGTGTACGAGGCTTTCTCAGCTACTTTGCAGATAAACCAGCATACATCACCTATGATATGGAAATCCACTTTGGTGGCCAGAATCCTCTCGGAGACCTAGATACATTTTACAGGAACCACCCAGACATGAGTGGTATTTTCGTTGTCAATGATGCAATCCATAGAGTGGCAGAACTCGTTGTCCAGCTTGGCCGTAAAAGCCAGACTGTTATGATTGGGTACGATGCAATTGCACAAAACTGTAAAGCAATGAAGAACAAACAGGTAGATTGCCTGCTAAGCCAGCGCCCTGAGTTCCAGGGCTATACCGCTATTTATCAGTTGTATCGCAAAGGATTGCTGAATCAGCTTCCTGAGACTACCATCTGTGTTCCAATCGATATAATTCTCCCTGAGAACATGGTGGTGGAAGGTGAAAACTGCCTTAAACCCTGAACCTAGTGTGTAACCAACCAATGCAAGAAAAACCCACTATACGCAATAATTCAAGAAGAACAAACTAAGCGTTTTAATAGGCTATATGATTAAATAACATGAGTGAGTTCATTTGCAAAACCTAAAAGATAACCCGAAGACGTCAACATAAACATATATCATGATTCTTCGTTCTTCTTCTCTTCACGTTTTGTGATCTCTGTTTCCAACCCTTTGATCTGCCTCTCCAACTTCTCTTTTGTTGTCTTGGCAGCCCCCCCTTCGAGTTTCTTGGTTGATTTCTCCAGCAGTTGCTTCAAATCCTCTATCGACTGCGCTTCATTGGCTTTGTCGAAAGCAACTTTTTCAGCGGCAGTTGTCTTTTTTTGTTGTCTTCTCTTTCTGGGTCAGAACCTTAGGAAGGTAGGTACTGTCCCTCTCCATCTCTCTTCTATCATTCAAGGCAGGAGATGCAATCTCTATCTCGCGTTCACAGAAAACATCCAATACCGTCTTATGAAGCTCGCTTAGCTTGCTCAACCTCTCCCCCCCGGACTCCTTGAGAAGTCCATAAAGGCGATAAGAGATAGCATGATCGAGGAAGGCTTCAATGAATACGAATCCATCAGTGAGTCCACATTGACTGGAGGCTTCCAGCAAGGCCTCCTCCACTTCTGTTCTGCTCACTGTATAACCAATGGAAACAGCGAGGTTGATGAAGGTACCATCCCTTCTTGTTACATGCACAGACTGTTGGACCAGATAGAGATTAGGCAGACTCACAACATCACGATTGATCAACTGGATTTCAGTATGGAAGATTGCCAAATCCGTTACTCGGCCTACCAACGAACCAACCTCAATAAAATCACCACCCCCCCGGAATTCACCGGTAACCCTGAGCATGAGACCTGCCATGGCATTGCTTACCAAGGTTGTTGAGGAGAGAGCAATGATTGCACTGAGCAATATTCCTAAAACACTAAGTATCTGGTTCTTGACCTCATTATGGATGGGCAGGAAAGCAATGGACAGGAACAATCCTACAAGCACAATCAAGAACACCAAGAACTGGCGTTGGTACGGCCAGCGCTTTGAACTTTCCACAGTTTTCCTGAATAGAAAATGAATTACTACCACCAGGATAATGGTACCGAAAACTGCAATAATCGTACTGGTGTAAGAACCTAAAACGTCCATGGCAACCTCCTCGTGGTTATCCCTTGTTGGAATCAACGGAAAGCAATGTCTTTACGATCTCCTGGTCACTTGGTGCAAAATCATAGGAGGGCAGTTCCTGCAAGGCAACCCATCGGAACTCACTATGAACCAATAAATCAAGATGCCTTATAGGGGGGGGAGCTGAAACCAAGTATGCCTTCAGGTGATACAGGGTATCCTTGTTGGTAAAATCATGGGTATGGATAAGGGGGGGCCCTACAGAGACCGATAGACCAAGTTCCTCTTGGAATTCCCGTTTGAGCGTCTCTTCCTCTGTTTCTGTATATCGGTTCTTCCCTCCAGGAAATTCCCATAGACCTCCAATAGATCCTTTCTCTTCCCGTTTTGCAACAAGATACTTCCCATCTTGTACCAAGATTCCCGCTGTTGTTACTCGCTCCTGCATACCTTTCCTCCTACAGCAAAACCAACTGAGGTACCAAAAAAATGTACTGCTGCAACCACAACAGTCAAAAATCCTACATTTCGTTTATTTTTCTCCATATAGCGGCCAGTCGCATCCAACACCGAATCCTCGTCATTACGTTTCCCTTCCTCCAAGCCTCTCATGGACCTGAATACATAATAGAGCATAAGGGAGAAAATATTGAGCATAGGAATAAAATCCCCCCCAAGGAAAGCTGGTCCCGGGTCCATGGGGGGGAAAAAGCCAAGACCGAGGGTAATCAACATTCCAAGGATAATGAGGAGTCTTCTCAGTGCTCTTTTGGTTCTGAACGCATAACGCATAGATAACAACAACGCAAAGGATAGCCCGTAGCTATCAGCGAGCAAGATCCCTGCCCCCCCAAAAAGCAGATAGGCAATGGAGAGAACATAGAGCTGCATCACTTTTCAGCCTCCTGGGTGGCCCTTCCTACAAGGGAAATGAGTGTTTCGCTATCATAATACCCGAATTGTGCTGCAGCAAGGCTTCCTGCTCTCTGATGGATCAAGGTTCCTTCAAGGGCAACCTGCTCACAGTTCTGAAGTTTAGCAAGCAACGCAACAAGAATGCCAGAAAGAACATCCCCCCCGCTCCCTGCAACTCCCAAGGATGGGTTGTTTCCTTCCACAACCACGGTCTGCTTTCCGGGAGATACCACATACACCAACTGACTTTTTACCACGAGCGTGGCATCAAGGTGAGCAGCAATTCGCTCCAAAATTTGGAAGAATGAAGAAGGCGTATCACTCTTGGCCACATCTTGAGCATCCTCAGGAAAAAGTGCTTGTACAAGAACCCGCAGTTCCCCCCCTATATGAGGCGTTACTATGAGAGAACCATGAGAAGGTTGCTTTCCCTGTTTCAAGAGAGATGCATAGGCTCTGATCCCGTCAGCATCAAGTACCATGGGTAATCCTGAGGCAAAGAGCGTTTCAAGCAACGCTTCCCTTTCCTCCCCCCCCATCCAGGTCCAGCAAGGATAGCATCGAACCTGCCTAGGTTTTGTCCCTCATATACTTGTACCATGACCGATGGGGGGGACTCAGATGAAGCAACAGGGTACACCTCTTTATCACAAAACAAGGTTACCAATCCTGCTCTTGAAGCAAATGCTGTACGGGAAGAAAGACGTGCAGCACCACTGTACTGTCTGCTTCCTCCAAAAACCGCCACATGACCTCTGCTGGTCTTGTATTCATTCTCTGCGAGTGAGGGTAGGGATGCACTCATACGCTCACAGAGCTCGGCAGTGGAATTACATTGGTCCAAGAGGAAAGGAGGAAAGGAAGGATTAACCAAGACAATACGCCCACAGGAAGCACGATTGGTGGGGGGGTGGTACATTGCCACCTTTTCATGGCCCATTGTAATTGTCATGTCTGCATGTATATGGACAGAGGAAACAGGAACATCATCCCCCCCTACAGCACTGGGGGGGATATCGATGGCCAATCGTTTTGCAGGACTCTGATTCGCTTGCTCAACCAAGACTTGCAAAGATTCCTTCAATGGACCTTTCAGGCCCGTACCAACCAAGCCATCTACAATCCAGGAAGCATTCTCAAACAAGGAATGACGATCAGTTTCATTTGCACTATCCCAGTCAATCCAGGGAATCTTGTAAGCGTCAACGATGCTACGCTGTACTTCACAGGAGGGAGAAAGACGCGTTCCGGTATAGACCAAAAGTATGTTTCGAAATCCATCATTGTAGGCATATCGGGCAACTACCAAGGCATCCCCCCCGCCGTTATTGCCTCCACCACAGAGAAAGACCAGACGGTCAGTTGCCCCCCCCAGCTGTGATTTCCACTTCTGGTAAATCTGCAACCCCCCCGCACTCTCCATCAAGCAAAGAGCGGGAATCTTGGCCACGCTTTGAGCTTTTGCATCGATGTCTGAAACCTCAGAGGAACGAACAAGTCTTTTCATAATCCTCACTGTACATGAGCGAACGACAGCGGTCAACAGAACGCATATTGACAGTTTTTCTGCATCCCGATAGGCTAAGGGTGTCCTGGGGGGGTGGCCTCTTGGCCTGAGATTACACCCGTTAACCTGATCTGGATCATACCAGCGTAGGGAGACAGTCATATCTTACAAAATTAATCCCCCCCATGGCAGACTAAATTATATGGAGGTGCTTATGAACAAGCATCAAGCTGTATGTGTATTGGTTGCCATCCTTTCACTTTTCACCCCCCCTCTTGCTGCACAAGGTGTGCAGGAACAACCGGAGCTCGTAGTCTATGCCTATGACTCCTTCAGTGGTGACTGGGGGGGCCCGGCCCTGTCTTGGTTGAGCAATTCGAAAAAGAGACCGGTATCAAGGTAAACTTGGTAAGCTCTGGTGATGGCATGGAGATGATGAATAAACTCATCTCAGAGGCAAATAACCCATGGGCAGATGTCGTGGTGGGTATTAGTGACGACATGGCTTCCAAGATCTATGAGGCAGGGTTGTTGGAACCTTATAAAAGCAAGGCTCTTTCTGACATTCCTAGCTTCCTGCATTTTGATCCTACCTATCAGTTGCTCCCCCCCTTCGACTATGGCAACTTTGCATTTGTAGTGGATACAGAGGCCATGGATAGTGACATGGTTCCGACCTCTCTTGCCAGCTTGAGAGATCCAATGTACCGGGACAAGGTAATCCTCATCGATCCCAGAACCAGCTCCGTTGGCCTTGGCTTGCTGCTTTGGACAATCGAGGTCTTTGGGGGGGAAGATGGATACCTCTCTTGGTGGGAGACCATGAAGGACCAGGCACTGACCATTACCGATGGCTGGTCAAGTGCTTACGGCCTATTTACTGAGGGAGAAGCTCCCTTGGTGCTCAGCTACACCACCAGTCCTGTGTATCATGTAACCTACGAGGATACTACCCGCTATCAGGTAGCCCTCTTCGAGGAAGGACACAGTACAACCATTGAAGGAGTTGGCTTGCTTGCTTCCAGCAAAAAAAAGGATGAAGCTCGGAAGTTCATTGACTTTATCTTGACCAAGGGACAATTGACCATTGCGATGGCAAACTCAATGTATCCGGTCAACAGCAAGACGGAATTACCTGATGCCTTCGATTATGCTCCCAAACCGGAAAAGAACCTCTCCATGGATAGCAAAACCCTTGCAAAAAACCTGGATAGGTGGCTTACTGAATGGACACAGGTAATGAGTAAATGAGAGAAAAGAATAGCATTCAGTACAGACGATTCTATCGAACCATGCCCATTCCTTCGATGGTTGTCTTGCTGATGCTGTTCTTTGTTCCTCTTTTTTTTCACGCTCTCCTCAGCATTCATTACTGAGGAGGGCTTTTCATTCTCCCGGATTATCAGCGTTTTCAGGGACCCATATACCCAAAGAATCATGGGGGGGTTCACACTGCTGCAGGCAACACTCTCCACACTTGCTTCCCTTGCAGTAGCACTACCTGGAGCCTACTTGATCGCTACATACTCATTCAAAGGCAAGCGTATGATACTTGCCCTGAGTGCAATACCCTTTGTCATCCCTTCCATTTTGGTTGTGCTCGGTTTCGTTATCTTTTTCGGCAACAATGGTTTTCTCAATCGTGCACTGATGACTCTCTTCCAACTTGAGGAACCACCCCCCCTGAAAATTCTGTACTCGTTCCCTGCAATCATCCTCGCACATACCTTCTATAATTTCCCGATCATCATGAGCCTTGTATCTTCCTATTGGGAGCATATGGATGAAAATTGCGAGGCAGCAAGCTGGACCTTGGGAGCAAACAAGGTACGGACATTCTTCTCCATCACGCTCCCCCCCAGGCTCATTCCTGCAATTGTCTCCTCCGCTAGCTTGGTTTTCTTGTTCTGCTTCAACAGCTTTGCCATTATCTTGGTACTCGGAGGTGGACCACAGTTCACGACCATGGAAGTGGAAATCTACCGACAAGCCAGGATGATGGGAAACCCTGCAGCTGCGAGTGCTCTTTCTCTGTTCTCAATCCTTATAACCAGTCTCTTGTTGCTCTGGTACAATGCAACGCAAAAGAAGTTGGCACAGAGCGAAACCTATCGAACTTCCCACCGTACCTTAGAAAAAAAAGACCGGCAACACTGGTTGGAAGAATACTTGCATTCTTGTACACCATCATCTCATTCCTCTTTATTCTTGGCCCTATTGTAGCAGTGGTAGTGCGTTCCTTCATGGCAGCTCCCTCCCGTTCAGCCCAGGAGGTTTTTAGCTTTAAGTGGTATCGTCAGTTGCTGTCCTTGGAAAGTGCAACAGGCCATATGGGGGGGTCTGCCCTGGGGGGGGCATTGACGAATAGTTTACTCATCGCACTCGTGGTTGCCGCTACAACGGTCCCTCTTGCTCTTACTCTCTCCTTGGCCATCAGAAGAAAGAAACATACCTCTTCCTTCTTGGAGTTGGCAGGAATGCTCCCTATGACCGTTAGTTCTGTCATTATAGGTTTGGGGGGGTACTACTTGATTGCAAGCCGTCTCAGGGGGGGAGGCCTCGCATTGAGCTATACCTTGATCGTATTGGCCCATATGGTAATAGCCATTCCGTTCGTCCTAAGAACCATTCTTCCTGAATACCGTAAGATTCCCCCCCTTACCTACATGCATAGTTCATTGACCCTCGGCGCTGGGCCTCTCAGGACGTTCCTTGCCATTGAACTCCCTTTGCTTAAAGGTGCCATGTTCACAGGGGGGGCAATCTTTGCGTTTGCCCTAAGCATGGGAGAGTTCAATGCTACCCTGACATTGGCAAATAGTTCGATTATTACCCTGCCTGTGGTGATGTATCGGCTTATTGGAAGTTATAATTTCCAAGGAGCTTGTGCACTGGGAACCATTCTAATTGCGGTCAGTGTATTGGTATTTATTGTGAGTGAATTTGCGAAAGGGGGGGGATCATATGGCCGCTGAGGGTCTGAATTGTGCACTGAAGGCATCCTATAAGGATTTTTCTCTGAATGTGTCATTCTCTGTCCAGGCAGGAGAACTTGCCTGTATCATAGGTCCTTCAGGATGTGGAAAGAGCACATCCCTCCAGTTGATCGCTGGATTGCTCCCTCTTCACACCGGGTCCTTGCTTCTTAATGGGAAGGATCTATCCCAAACCCCCCCGGTCCACCAACGACAGATTGCCATGGTATTCCAGGACTATGCTCTCTTCCCCCCCATATGAGCGTAGAGCAAAACATTGCCTATCCGTTGAAGCTGCGAAAACTCTCAAAAGCAAAACGGAAGGAACGGGTGGCCCGCTTGCTCTCTTTGGTTGCCCTGGAAGGGTACCAAAAGAGACGTAGCCAGGAACTCAGTGGCGGAGAGAGACAACGAGTTGCCTTGGCACGAGCGCTTGCATCACAGCCCCCCCAGCTACTGTTACTGGATGAACCACTCTCTGCGCTCGATGCAAAGCTACGCAAACATCTCCGTGAAGAGATACGAAGGATTCATGATGAGACGGGAATCACGACCATCTACGTAACCCACGACCAGGAAGAGGCACTCTCCATCGCTGACCGCATCATTGTAATGCATGAGGGAAAGGTAATGCAGGAAGGACCAGGAGAAGCAATCTACTCTAATCCTGCCAATCTCTTTGTTGCCACGTTCATGGGAGAAGGAAATACACTTCCCTACAGTGTCATTCCCAAGACGTTGATCAAGATTGGGTCATTCGAACCGTTTGTATTCAAACCCAAAGAGGGGGGGCAACATACAATTTTCTTCAGACCTGAGGAAGTTTTGGTCCAGGATAATGAAAACCTTCCTTTAGCTGAATACCTTCCTCATCTTCGGTTCAAGAATGCGGAACTGGTCAATTGTGAATTCCAAGGAGATCACTACAGGCTTACTTGTAGTTGGGAAGGACATACGATAATTGCCCATTCTTCTCACCGCCCTATTGCTGCTCACTTGACTCTAGGTGTTAGAATCAAGTCCATCAGGGAATATCTTGACGGTACACTCATGACAAAATCAAAACTTACCATGGCTAGGGAATAGGAATATCCTAGGATTTCTGTATACTAAAGAGTATGAAAGGTAAGAGACTGTATCTCATAGTTCTTTTGATACTCATTACTACTTCCCTGGCTGCTGCCAGTGGGGGGGGCAGTATTTTGCTGCCTCTTCCTCACTTTCCTACTATCTGGGTATCACCCATTTTGAGGATGAGATACCTGCCGCTCTTCCTTGGCAGTCTCTACCACCATTGGGTTCCTTGGATATAAAGGAAGCAATTGGGAGACCGTCCTGCAGGCACACCTCTATTCTGTCTCCGACTCTCTCCCATTCGGAACTATCGTGCTCGTGGATTCAACTCTCTTGGACTCAGCGTCCTTGCAAGTTGGTCACTCAGTGATAGATTCTCACTTTTCATCCAAGGTGGGAGTGAAGTAAACTATTACAAGCAGATTGAAGAAGTTTTCGCCTCCTTCTCATTTAAACTTGGGCCCCCCCAATTCCTCATTGCTGAGGGAACAGACCACCAATTATTCCTCACCGCACCTCTTTCAGTTCATCTTCGAAAAGAGATTACGGCACTGCAAGCTGGAATTGGAGTACGCTACCTGCTCTTCCCTTTTAAAGAGGTGATACATGAGACGAGTATTCCTTCTGCTGCCCATCCTAATGCTTCTCATGGCATCCTGTGAGTTGTACTACGAGGAGCCAGTACAGAGAGGGACCGTACGCATTGTCTCAATTGGAATAACGTATGAAAACGAACCAGATGAAGTGGCAGATCCAGAATATGAAGACAAACTTGATGATCTTCCTGGTACTGTCTATGATGCGAGGGAAATTTCAGATGCACTCAAGCAACAAGCTATGAGAGCTGGCTGGAATAGTGAAGATATTGAGGCAACCCTTCTCCTTCAGGAAGGAACCGACCATACCCAAGAGACCTTCGATGCCCCCCCAGGGTATGCCTCCAGAGATCGTCTGGAGAACACCCTTGCTGACATCGTAGGACTTGCAGCAGAGGATGATCTGACCATCATCACGTACAGTGGGCATGGGGGGGTCGAGGGAACAGGTGAGCTTGTCATGGCCCATACGCAAACAAGCGGTGAGATCGACAAGTCTGAGACATCTTCTATTATGGTTACTCCACAGTGGTTGCATGCACGTATTGAACCCATCAAAGGAAAAAAACTTCTTATCTTGGATAGTTGTTACAGCGGTTTATTCATCCCCCCCGAGTCAGCTTCAAGTTTGAGCTGGGTCTATGATAAAGGCATCGATGACTGGTATGGCAAATACTTCTCTGATGAAGAATATGAGATACCCTCTTTTATGGTTCTTACAGCCAGTGCTGATTCTGATTCATATGAAAGAAAATTCGATGACCACAGTCACGGGGGGTCTTTACCTCAGCTCTCCTTGAGGCTTTGGGTTGGAACCATACAACGCTGAGAATTGCAGAAGGGGGGCTCCTCCTTCAGCAAGAAATAGACTACTGAGTGTTGATTCCCTCTATAAATACATCAAGAAACACCAAGTATATCCTGTACGTTGGTCAATATTTACCATGGATAAACCTATCCAACACCCCCCCATGGTAACCGGTGGCGCCATGGATATGCTACTATTCAGCTACTGAAGCAAAGGAACAGATAATTGAACTCTAGATATATGAAACTCCATCTTCTGATCCTTCTATCCCTATCACTTCTTTTGGGTTGTGAGTTGATAACCCCCCGTCCCCCCCTACAGAAGGGAAAACCCATCATCTTGCAATAGCGCTTAATTATGATGGGACGAATGTAAAGTCACTCAACGGGACACTCCCGGATGCAATAGAACTGGAGAAAGCGTTTACTGCTCTGTTTGCAGACAGAGAGCATGCATCCACTTATGCTCCAAGATGGCAGTGATTCCCTTTCAGATCCTTTGCTTCCCACCAAAGCCAATGTCACCGAGAAAATTGGGTCGCTCGCAGAAACTATGAATGAACAAGATATTCTCATCATTAGCTACAGTGGGCATGGAGATGTTGATGGTTCGCTGGTACTCTATCCCCCCCCTCGAAGCAATGGGCTAATCTTGGATTCCAATAATGATCCATTTGATGATTCTCTTCTTTCAGTAGAAGACCTATATCTCAAATTGAAGGAGTGTAAGGGAAGTATACTGCTGCTTGTTGACAGCTGTTATAGCGGAAACTTCGTACAGGAGAGTGAAACGTCCTATTCACTTATTGAGAGAAATGCATACTTACAAGAAGTGTATGACCAATACTTTACTGAAGGATCGTATACCCATCCTGTATTTGTAATAGCTGCTACTACGTATGACAATACGGCTAGTGAAACAGCATCACATGGTTATTTCACACAAGCTCTACTTGAAGGACTCGGCTGGGATGAAGAGACCCAAGCGCTGTCCCCCCCGCCAAATAAGATAACGGTAGACTACCTCTATCAATATGTGTACTACCACCAAGGTACTGCACTCAGTGGAGTAGATACCAGTACATATCAGCACCCCCCCACCATCACAGGGGGGGGCCGCTGGATTTAATTCTCCACTAGCCGGTGAACTTACCTGTTTTTACATCCTGTATCTCATCACGGATAACCGCTGCGCGTTCAAACTCCAGATTCTTTGCCGCTTCAAGCATCTCTTTCTCCAGTGCCTTGATGTAGTTCTTTCTATCGGTAGCACTGAGCAGGTTATAACCGCCCTTAAGTAGCTCAAGATCGTGCTTCTGGATCTCATGTTGTTCATGTTGTTCACGTTCCAACATGTCATGAATTGCCTTGATGATGGTCGTAGGGGGGGTAATATTATGCTCTTCGTTATATGCCATCTGGATTGCTCGGCGTCGGTTGGTCTCACTGATGGCCTCTTCCATTGCAGGGCTCATTCGGTCTGCATACATGACAACCCGCCCCCCCTCTGCATTACGGGCAGCACGCCCTATGGTCTGGATCAAGCAGTAGCCGAGCGAAGGAAGCCGATTTTATCTGCATCAAGGATGGCGATAAGGGCAACCTCGGGAAGGTCCAAACCCTCTCTAAGCAGGTTGATTCCTATCAACACATCATAGACACCCAAGCGTAGGTCCCTGAGGATTTCCACCCGTTCAATGGTCTCAATCTCGGAGTGAAGATAACGCACCTTTAAACCGAGGGATGCAAAATAATCAGTCAGATCCTCACTCATCTTCTTGGTCAACGTAGTAACCAGTACTCTCTGCTTCTTCTTGATAACTGAGCGGATCTCTCCGTATAGGTTCTCCATCTGACCTTCGGTGGGTCGTACCTCGATTTCTGGATCAAGCAAGCCAGTGGGCCTGATGATCTGTTCGACCACACGTGTACTCTCATCCACTTCCTTCTGGTTCGGTGTTGCTGATACATAGACCCGCTGCTTCACAACTTTCTCAAACTCGGAAGCCTTCAATGGGCGGTTGTCCAACGCTGAAGGAAGTCTGAATCCAAAGTTCACCAAGTTCAATTTTCGTGATCGATCTCCCTCATACATTGCCCCCCCCACTTGAGAGGGTAACATGTGATTCGTCAATGAAGGTAATAAAGTCAGGAGCAAAATAGTCCAACAATACCGCTGGGCGCTCCCCCCCTGCCTTACGGTCAGAGAGAGGGCGAGAGTAGTTCTCGATACCGGAGCAGTATCCTATCTCTTCAAGCATTTCCAAATCATACTCTACTCTGGTCTTGATTCGTTCAGCCTCCAATGGCTTGCCCATGGAGGTAAAATACTCAACCTGGTCTTCCATTTCGCTCCGGATTCTCGAGATGGCTGCCTTGACCTGCTCCTGAGGCATTACAAACTGTTTTGCAGGGTACAGTGTATAACTGTCGACGATTTCCTGCTTCTCCCCCCCGCTTACAGGGTCAAACCACTGGATGGATGCAATTTCGTCCCAATCGATCGAAATCCTTACAGCATTTTCCAAGTAGGCCGGGCATATCTCAATTACATCTCCACGTACCCTAAATGATCCTCGCTGTAGAATGGCATCGTTTCGTTCATACTGCATTCGTACCAACTGGTCGAATACATCACGATGGTTGAAAGCCTCCCCCCCGGTATGGAAGGTGTGCACCATATCACGAACTGACACAGGATTTGCCAATCCATAAATACAAGATACAGTTGAGACTACAATAACATCACGACGCTCCATCAAGGAAAAAGTGGCAGAGAGTCGGAGCCTGTCAATCTCTTGGTTGACCGAGGCATCCTTCTCGATATACAAATCCTTGCCAGGGACATATGCTTCAGGCTGGTAGTAATCGTATGTGGAGACAAAGTACTCAACCGCATTATCCGGGAAGAAGGACTTGAACTCTCGATACAACTGTGCTGCGAGTGTCTTGTTGTGTGAGAGCACCAAGGTAGGCTTTTGCACCTGTTCGATGATCTTCGCCATCGTATAGGTCTTACCACTACCGGTAACACCCTTGAGGGTCTGACAACGATCCCCCCCATCCAGCAAGCCTGCGCTCAAGGCCTTGATTGCTTCTCCCTGGTCACCTGCTGGTTCATAGGACGATGCTACCTTGAACGGTTTGCTTTGGTAGGAGACCTGTCCATGGATATTGGAAATGGCTTCACCACCCCCCCAGCTTTCATCAACATAAATCGTATCTTTCATCTTATCGTACCAATGCGCTCACATGCTGCGCTGTTCGTTCAATCAGCCCAACTTCCATCTTTTTCACGTTCCCGTCACGATTGACTGTCACAGAGACTTTCTCCCCCCCACTTCTCATTGGAAGCAGAGCAAGATAGAGATCGTTGAGGTCCCGAATTGTCTCACCATTGATCGCAGTGATGACATCACCCCCCCCAAGATTGATAACCGATGAGCCGTACTGCACCTTCCGGCTTCCACCCTTTATTCCTGCTTTCTCTGCGAAGCCACCACTGGTAACTTCGCTTACAAGAACCCCCCTTTTTCAACCGAGAGCTTGGCATAGGATACCAGCTGGGGGGGAGTTAGCTGCACTGCCGCAAGGTCGAGCCAACCCCCCCGGCTAATCTTTCCTTGCTTGATCAAATCTGGAATGACTGCTATTGCAGTATCAACTGGAATAGCAAAATTCAATCCTTGAGAACTCCCTGAAGTAGTAAATATTGCTGAGTTGATCCCAACGACTTCTCCCTGTGTATTGAGCAACGGACCGCCACTGTTTCCTGGGTGGATAGCAGCATCGGTCTGGATTGCATTCATGATTACCTTGCCCTCGCTGGTTCTAACCGGTCGGTTTAGCCCACTTACCACACCTACACTCATCGTACGGTCATATCCAAAAGGATTTCCGATTGCAATTACCCGTTGCCCAATCTGTAAATCCTCACTGGTCCCTAGGGTGGCTGGATAGAGCAGCACATCCTTGGCAGAAACCAACTTGATCACTGCAAGGTCATCCTCACTATCGATGCCAACCAAGGTTGCTGCGTAGGACTGGTTGTTATACAAACCTACCTGGATGCTTGCACTTTTCTCAACTACATGGGCATTGGTAAGAATGTAGCCATCCTTGGAGAGGATGATACCGCTACCGGTTCCTTGAGCAGGGAGAATATCCATGAAGGCGCTTACCGCGGCCTCTCCTACAGTGGTGATATGTACAACGCTCTTGTTCACGTTTTCATACACACTCATCTGCTGTTTCTCAGCAGCACTGTAATAAATGGATTGATTTTCTTCGAATAAGATCAACCCATCCTCTCCTGAAAGAATATCTGCAACTTGCAACCCGGAAAGTGCTAGTACACCTTCCGGCCCCCCCTGCTCTTCAGCAATGGTATGCAGTACTTTAGAGAGTTCTCGTCTTTGCTTATCTTCAGAAATACTGTCCGTCCAACGGAACAGCAACAAGCCGATGAATACACAAAACGCACCCCCCCCAAAATAAGGAGTAAAGTGCGTATAATTCTGTTACGGGTATTCTTCAGCATGGAGATAGTGTACTTCCAAAGAAGCTACTAAGGCAACCTAAAGGCTGGCGAGCAAGGAGCGTATTTCCTCGGTCCGAGGAGGATCACACCCTCTTCTGGAGCAGGTGATAGCGCTGGAGGCGGTTGCCCAAACCAATGCATCCTTGATCAAATCAAGTGGAAGTTTCTTTAGCTGTGGAATATCCCCCCCGTCCTTGCCGAAACAATCCCTTTCATAGAGATAGGAAAGGAGTCCCCCCCCACTAAAGGTATCCCCCCCAGCCCCCCCGACTGTATCTATGACCGGTAGATCAATAATTTCCATGGAAGCTGACTCACCTTCAGGGGGGGTGTACCAAATACTTCCCTGTTTTCCAAGGGTAAGAATGACATGCGCCTGTTTCTCCTGGGCGAGGGATTGAGCCATTTTCTTTGCGTCCTTTCCTTCGTAGAGCAGCAGGAGATCCTCGTCACTGATCTTGACCAAAGAGGCTAAATCCATTGCCTCTTCAATCCTGGCTCTAAATGCATTCATATCAGGAATGACAGCTGGCCTGACATTGGGATCAAGAAAAATCACGGGCTTTGGTTCATATGATTGCAATGCCGATATGATCACCTCAGAGAGTGGCTCCAGAGCCAAGGACACAGAACCTATGTGTACCACTTTCAGATCGGTATGTTCCTGAAGGGCAGAGAGCAACTCTGCTTTAGCCATACTGGCTACAGCGGTTCCTTCTGTGTAGAAGGTATAATTTGCCTTACCTTCAGCATCTAGGCTAGCCATGGCGAGCAATGATGGCTGTGGGGGGGCAGCACAGAGACTGGGGGGGTCGAACAATACCTCACTATCGATTAGATGGTTAAGCATCCGCTGCCCAAAAATATCTCCAGAGATTTTCCCAACATACGCAACAGGGGGGGAATCTTGCCTGGAGGTAGCAACAGCGGTATTCAAAGCACAACCTCCTACCACTGAATCATACGGGACAGATGGACCAAGGGTTCCCTTGGCAATAAAGTCGATCAACGCTTCTCCAATAACACCTATCATGATTCACTCCTATAAATAGTTCTTTCGCTCTTGTCCAATAACCCCCCCTGCATGAACCTGTACATATGCCTTGGCTGGCTCATGGATATTTTGGGTAGCAAGACTTCCTCAACTTGGAAAAATCCTACATCACTACTCATGGCAATATCGATAAGGATGGGAACTGAATCACCTTTTGTGATCGTTACCTTCTCGATTGAGTTTGAAGAGTATTTATGAATATCACCAACCTTTGCATGGCTCATGATACTCATGGGAATTCTGGCTCTACCCTTCTCCATATCGCACCCATCAGCAACCAAAAGCATGCCAGCCTCCAAGGAGTGTACTCTCCTATTTGCCATATGACCGAGCACTCCTTCACTGGCAACCGAGATAATGGCTATCTTACGGGTCAATTGGTCACCAAGGAGCTGAGTGAGTATGCGGTCCATGATAGGACGTGCAATTATCAAGCCAGTCAATTCATGTTCACTACGACCAACACTCATGCCAAGGTCATGTACGAATGATGCAAGCAACAAGGAGAGCATACTATCTTCGTAGCTACCACTATCCTCTTGCTCCAAGGAGGTCTTGATACCTGCTTCCTTGAGCAATGTAAGCATCTTCACTCCGTTGATTGCCACTTGGCGCATATGTACCGGGCCGTGGTCGTTGTAGTTCAACCTTTTGATTGAAACACTGTTCGCATACTCTTGTAGTGCCTCGATCTCAGGATCCTGTATCAGCAGGGATGCCAAACGATAGCTGAGGGAATCCTCCGTCAACTGTGACAGCAAATACTTTTCCAATGCGTGTTCTTTTGGTGACTTCATATGATATAAGGTACAACAACTTCTTCGCAACATAAAGTGGTTATGGATAAAATGACGCAACTCTCATATACTGCATATATGAGAAAGATTACGATGCGCGATTTTAGATGGATGGGAAAACCCCCCCAATCATGGGAGAAGGATCACCGGTCGGTTTCCCTCATGGTTGAACCACAGATGCACTTGATAGAAGGACCTCTCTTGCTTGCAGTTTCTGACGATGACTTTTCTTGTAAAATGACGCTCTCCAGTGATGGGAATGGTGTCTTTTCAGGTGTTTGTTTCTACCACTTAGATACCGATTTCATTGGGGGGGTTGGAATGAGCGTTGAATCCTTGGAAATCCACGTGATGATCAGCGGCTACCATAACTACAGTAGAATTCCACTCAAGAGGGAAAACGCTCCTGTAATTTGGAGCATGAAACGCAGAGGCTCCCAGATATCAATTGGGTATGGCATGCAGTGTGAGGATACCGTGACCTGGGTAGGTACCTTTACAATTCCTGGAATCGAGGAATCGGTAAGCTTCGGCCCCCCCTATTTTTCCAACGACGGAAGTGAGGTAGCAAGGGCATCCATGAGTGCCTTGGATTATACGAAAGAGACCTGATAGCCTCTCGCACAACACTAGTGGTTGTGCTACTATGTGCTATCTTCAGAGAAGCCCCCCCTTTGAAAGGGTATAAGGAAGGACAATGATGGACGAGCACAACGAAGTGGAGACGAAAGAAAAGACTCCTCTAAATTTTTTTTGGAACGAATCATCGAAGATGACCTTCCTCCGGCCGGGTTCCTAATAATACCATTGTAACCAGGTTCCCCCCCCTGAACCCCAATGGATACCTGCATATCGGACACATCAAGTCGATCTGCATCAACTTTGGACTAGCGGAAAAATACCAAGGCCGCTGCCACCTCCGTTTTGACGACACCAATCCTGAGAAGGAAGATATGGAGTATATCAACTCCATCAAGCGTGACATCGAATGGCTTGGCTACGACTGGGGGGGAGAGTATGAGTACCATGCCTCTGACTATTATCAGCAGCTGTATGAGATTGCACTGGAGTTGATCAAACAAGGGAAAGCCTATGTGGACAGCCTCTCGCCTGAGCAGATGAAGGAGTACCGGGGGGGAACCTTGACGGAGCCTGGGAAGAACAGTCCTGACCGGGAGAGGAGCATTGAGGAAAACCTTAGGTTGTTCCTTGAAATGCGTGAAGGCAAACACCCAGAGGGCAAATACATTCTTCGCGCCAAGATTGACATGTCGAGTCCAAACCTGAACATGCGTGACCCAGCTCTCTACCGTATCAAGTTTGCCTCTCATCCGCGAACCGGAGATACTTGGTGTATTTATCCCATGTATGATTTCACTCATCCCATCAGCGATGCCATTGAGGGAATAACCCACTCAATCTGTACGCTGGAGTTTGAGGACCATCGACCCGCCTATGATTGGGCAACCGGCATTGATGGTATTGAACATACGCCTCATCAGTATGAATTTGCCCGTTTGAACATCAATTATTTCGTGATGAGTAAGAGAAGACTCCTCAACTTGGTTAAATTGGGGGGGATCGTGGATGGCTGGGATGACCCGAGAATGCCTACCATCAGCGGTATCAGAAGACGGGGGGGATACTCCCCCCTGAATCGATGAAAGATTTCATCAGTCGTGTTGGTGTTGCAAAAGTTGAAGGCGTTGTTGATTACTCCTTGCTGGAGTTCTGTGTTCGGGAAGACCTGAACAAGCGTGCTCAGCGTCTGATGGTAGTACTGGACCCTCTAAAGCTGATCATCGACAACTATCCAGAGGACAAGGTTGAGTACTTTGAGGCTGTGGACAATCCTGAAGATCCTAACAGTAATACCCATCAAATCCCATTCTCAAGAGAGTTGTACATCGAACGGGAAGACTTCATGGAAGAGCCCCCCCCGAAGAAGTACCACAGGCTCTATCCTGGCAATGAGATCAGACTAAAGTATACCTACTATGTGACTGCTCATTCTGTAGTAAAGGATGATGATGGTACCATTATAGAAGTGCATTGTACCTATGACCCTGAATCGAGAGGGGGGGGCTCCACTCCTGATGGAAGAAAGGTCAAGGGAACAAGTCACTGGGTAAGTGCCTCTGAAGGGGGGGTTACCATAGAGGCCCGTCTCTATGACAAGCTCTTCCTCACTGAGTATCCAGGGAAGGAGACAGGCAACTACCTGGATGACCTGAACCCCCCCGATTCCTTGCAGATCATCAGCAATGCAAAAGCTGAGCCACAGATCAAGAAAGCACAGGAAGGAGATTACCTGCAGTTCATTCGTAACGGTTATTTCTGCCTCGAAGGCAAGGCAAGTAGTGAAGACCATCTCGTTTTCAACAGGACTGTAACGCTCAAGGACTCTTGGGCAAAGTTGAAAAAGAAGATGGGTATGTGATTCCCATGAGGGGGGGTCGTATGACCCCCCCTCACTACCTTCACTTACTGAGGAGGGTTGTATGAATTACTTCTTCGACCAGCATTTCCATGTCATGAATATTGTACATCCTAATTTGTTGTCGTTCTTTTCCTCATTGGAGGGAGGTATTGGGGGGGACCTGGTTACCAGTGGAACTCTCTCCCCCCCGAGCTATATCCTAACCAATAAGAATCGTAAGAGTGCAGCGCTGCTCAACCGTATCACCAATACATTGACCACTTTTGAGCAGACCATCGGAGAGACCTTGGTGATGATGGAGGATGACCTCATGGGAAAATTCCCCCCCAGCCATGATGAGGAAGCCCTCCGGCCTGAAGAGCCTATATCCGGGACGGAAAAATGCACATGCGTTCCCCGTACCTACGACAAGATGGCTATGTGCCCGCTATTGATGGACTTCTCCAGCAACAAGATCAGAAACGACTCTCTCTACTACCCTGCTCCCAATGAAGAAAAAAATCCTTGACTATGTGAAGGATACCTTGGAGGGGGGGTTTGATTATTACAGAACAACCCACCCTGATGGCCTATTCGAGTTCTTCCCTTTTTTTTAGGCATCAACCACAGGTACATACCATTTCCTTCATCGAGAAACTGCTGAACACTTATATTCGAACCGGTGATGGGAAGAAACAATTCTATGGGGGGGTTAAGTTCTATCCCCCCCCAATGGGGGGGTATGACCCATGGCCAACGGACCCAGAACAGCGGGATAAAGTTATCATGATCTATGAGTTCTGCACCAAGCACGACATTCCGATCATGACTCACTGTGACGATCAGGGGGGTTCAGAGGAGTACCAGCGAAGGAAGCCTGGAAATACACTGCTCCATCCTCCTATAAACCGGTACTTGCTCGCTACCCTATGCTCAGAATCGACTTTGCCACTATGGTTGGCAGTATAACCAATTGCAAAAGAATCCCTTGTCACTTATCTCTGGTTTAACAAGCAGGGTACCTGACTCTCCTTGGTTCTATGATCTTGTTGAACTGATGCAACTCTATCCAAATGTTTATGCAGATGTATCATTCAGTGGAAGCAATCCTGAATTCTACCTGCTGCTTTCCAATTACCTTAAATCACTTGATGAAGAGCAACGGCAGACCATACTCTCTAGAAGTTTGTTTGGTACAGATTTTTCAGTCAATCTCGTAAAAGTCGAATCATACACTTCTTACTATCGAATCTTTGAAGAATCACCTTTCTCTGATGATGAGATTCATGAGATGGTCCATAGCAATCCTCTCAATTTCATGAATCTTGACAAGGATTGACTCCAAAGAAAAAAAGCAGGCCTCAACAGCCTGCTTTTTCTTGCAACTAGTAAATCTTAATAGTTCTTTGCAACAATCTCAAAATATGCCTGAGGATGGTTACAGACTGGGCAGATGCCAGGGGGGGCCTTCTTACCAATGACAATGTGACCACAGTTGGAACACTTCCACATCTGGTCTCCATCACGACTGAATACCAAGCCACCCTCAACATTCTTTAAAAGGTCAAGATAGCGCTGTTCATGGTGCTTCTCGATGGCAGCAACCATTTCAAACAAGGTAGCAATCTTGCTGAAGCCTTCTTCCCGAGCTTCCTTTGCAAAGTTTACATACATGTCAGTCCACTCGTAGTGTTCGCCAGCTGCTGCATCCTTCAAGTTGGTTGCGGTAGTAGGGATCTCACCAGCTTCCTGCAAAAGCTTGAACCAGATTTTTGCATGTTCTTTCTCATTGAAAGCAGTCTCTTCGAAGAGATTTGCAATCTGTACATACCCTTCTTTCTTTGCCTTGGAGGCATAGTAGGTATATTTGTTCCGAGCCATTGACTCACCAGCAAAAGCATCATGCAAGTTTTTCTCTGTTTTTGATCCTTTCAATTCCATTCCTTGCTCCTTTCAGTAACTGCTATTGAGCAGCACGCATATTTTTACATTCGGGACAAATCCCGTTAAAGACTATTTCATAAGATTCCAGAGTATATCCGTGGGTATCAATATTCTGTTCAGACAGATTGATATCCTCAAAAAGCTCTATATCATCCACACGCTTACAATGGATACATTGTATATGGTAATGGTTTCCCAACGTGCGATCAAAATGGTCTGGACCACCAAGAACCCGGACGCGTTTCACCTTGCCTTCCTCAACAAGTGAGTTCAGGTTTCGGTAAACTGTAGCTCTACTGATCGATGGATGTTTCTCAACAATACGTTCGTAGATTTGTTCAGCATTTGGGTGGTTGGTAGCGTTGGTAACAGCATCCCACACCAATCCCTTTTGTATTGTTTGTCGCTTGTCTTTCATGGGTTTTTCCTAAATGATATTGAATCTCAATAGTTATCTTACTCCAAGTAAACTACCCTGTCAACATAGTACGGTATGAAGAAAATAATCTTTGATATAATCAACATAGAACCCCCCCCAAAACTGGGGGGGGTTCTATGACTATTAATAAGCTAGTTAACGAATCATTCAGAGAAGAACGGATCGTCTTCGTGTTCACCTCTGGTCTTGGTCTGACGGAATGAGTCAAACCCATAAGGTTTTGGACCAGATTTTCGCTGTCGACGTTCGTCACTGCCACCATCTCTTCCTTTTCTTTCACCAGAGAACGGAGGACGGCCGCCTGGGCGTCTGTCATCTCCACCACGGAAAGAAGGACGGTCACCACCTGGGCGTCTGTCATCTCCACCACGGAAGGAAGGACGGTCACCACCTGGGCGTCTGTCATCTCTATCACGGAAGGAAGGACGGTCACCACTCGGGCGTCTGTCGCCATAGGA
>JDSH01000036.1_pt1 | contig 57799 bp, 91 predicted proteins | sample 199451 | NCBI WGS metagenome assembly JDSH01 (sample SAMN02584198, study PRJNA231836) | bioreactor metagenome | isolation source: continuous culture bioreactor electron acceptor NO2- transfer2 day 38 after... | place: Germany: Bremen | reverse complement strand
TTGAGCTCCGCCATCCATGGCTCCGCACAGTTTTGGAAAGCCATCCCCCCCACAAGCATCCCCCCCATACGTTATTCCTGGCTTCAAAACTGACATTAAATTGTTTTCACACACGCTTTTGGAGGCAACGTGAGCATTTCCCGCGAGGACATCGAGAAAGTTGCCGTGCTCGCCCGCATCAAGGTGGACGGCGAGCAGGTTTCGGCTCTGGAAAAGGATCTGGGCAATATTCTGGATCTGGTGGATCAGTTGAGTGCCGCGGATACCGATGCGGTGGAGCCCATGGCCCATCCGCTGGATGCGGTGCAGAAGCTGCGGCCGGATGTGGTTACCGAAGCCAATCAGCGGGAGGCGTTCCAGGCGATTGCGCCGGCTACCGAGGATGGGTTGTATCTGGTGCCCAGGGTTATTGAGTGATTTGGTCGTCCATCAGAGATTTCGGGATTTATCATGCATAACAAGTCTGTAGCAGAACTTTCCAGAGAGCTGGAGAGTGGCAGGATTTCGAGCGTGGAGCTGACGCAGCAGTTCCTGGACCGTCTGAAGACAGAAGACGGCAAGTACAACAGCTTTATTACCATCTCCGATGAGCAGGCATTGGCCGAGGCCAGGGCTGCAGACGAGATGCGGGCGGCGGGTAAGGCCACGGTGTGGACCGGGGGGGTGCCCTTTGCTCACAAGGATATCTTCTGCACCAGCGGCATTCGCACCAGTTGCGGGTCGAAAATGCTGGATAATTTTGTACCTCCCTACGACGCGACCGTGACGGCTAACTTCAAGGCGGCTGGCGCAGTGTGCCTGGGCAAGACCAACATGGACGAGTTCGCCATGGGCTCGTCTAACGAGTCCAGTTTTATGGCGCCGTGACCAACCCCCCCTGGGGGGGCCTGTCCGGTGGTGACAAGCGGGTACCGGGTGGTTCATCCGGTGGTTCTGCGGCTGCGGTAGCGGCACGACTGGTGCCGGCGGCGACGGGCACGGATACCGGTGGCTCAATCCGTCAGCCGGCGGCATTGTGCGGCATCACCGGTTTGAAGCCGACCTATGGCCGGGTATCCCGGTACGGGATGATTGCCTTTGCCTCTTCCCTGGATCAGGGCGGGCCGATGGCGCGCACGGCAGAAGATGCCGCGCTGATGTTGAATGTGATGGCGGGGGGGCACGATCCGAAGGACTCCACCTGCATGGACCGGGAAGTACCGGATTACACGGCCACCCTGAACGAGCCGCTGAAGGGCCTGAAGATTGGCCTGCCGAAGGAATACTTCAGTGACCAGCTGGCTCCGGCGATGGAAGAGCAGGTTCGTAACGCCATTCGCGAGTATGAAAAGCTGGGAGCGACGGTGAAGGAGGTTTCCCTGCCGAACGCCAAGCTGGCCATCGCAGCGTATTACGTGATCGCTCCCGCTGAGGCGTCCGCCAACCTGTCCAGGTTTGACGGTGTTCGTTACGGCTACCGCTGCGAAGACCCGAAAGATCTGATGGATATGTACACCCGCAGCCGGGCAGAAGGTTTCGGTAACGAGGTGAAGCGCCGGATCCTGGTGGGCTCCTACGCCCTCTCCGCCGGTTATTTCGATGCCTATTACCTGAAGGCCCAGAAGGTTCGCCGGCTGATCCAACAGGATTTCATCAACGCGTTCAAGGAAGTAGACGTGCTGATGAGTCCGGTGTCGCCGACACCTGCATTCAGGCAGGGCGAGAAGAACACCGATCCCGTATCCATGTACCTGGAAGACGTGTTCACCATCGCCATTAACCTGGCGGGCATTCCGGCCATGTCAGTTCCGGCCGGGTTTGTCGACGGTTTGCCGGTGGGGGGGCTGCAAATCATCGGGGGGGATTACTTCTCCGAGGCCCGCCTGCTGAACGCCGCCCATCAGTTCCAGCAGGTGACCGACTGGCACCAGCGTGAACCTCAATAAGCCCGGATTAGGAGACGAACACATGCAGTGGGATATCGTGATCGGGCTGGAAATTCACGTTCAGCTCGCCACCCAGACCAAGATTTTCTCCGGCTCCAGCACCGCTTACGGTGCCGAGCCCAACACCCAGGCCAACGCGGTTGACCTGGCGATGCCCGGCACCCTGCCGGTACCCAACGAGCAGGCGTTCCGCTACGCGGTGATGTTCGGCCTGGCAACCAATGCCGAAATCGGCCGGCGCTCGGTCTTCGAACGCAAGAACTACTTCTACCCGGACCTGCCCAAGGGCTACCAGACCACCCAGTTGGCCCAGCCCATCGTTGGCCCCCCCGGCTATGTCGACATCGACCTGGCCGATGGCAGCACCAAGCGCGTGCGCATTCACCACGCCCACCTGGAAGAAGACGCCGGCAAATCCCTGCACGAGGATTATCATGCATGACCGGCATCGACCTGAACCGCGCCGGCACGCCGCTGATTGAGGTGGTGACCGAGCCGGATATGACCAGCGCCGAGGAAGCCGTGGCTTTTGCCAAAAAGCTGCACAGCATTGTTACCTCGCTGGGTATCTGCGACGGCGATATGTCCCAGGGTTCCATGCGCTTTGACGTCAACATCTCTCTGAAGCCAAAAGGCTCCGACGCCCTGGGCACCCGCACCGAGACCAAGAACCTGAACTCGTTCCGGTTCATGGAACAGGCCATCGCCCACGAGGTGGAGCGGCAGATGGATATCCTGGAAGACGGTGGCGTGATTGTGCAGGAAACCCGCCTGTACAACGGTGACCGGGACGAGTCCCGCTCGATGCGCACCAAGGAAGAAGCCAACGACTATCGCTACTTCCCCCCCTGCCCGGACCTGTTGCCGGTGGAAATCGACGATGCTTCATCGAAGACGCCCGCAGCCGCCTGCCGGAACTGCCGGACGCTCGCAGGGCGCGTTTCAAGGAGCAATACGGCCTGAACGACTATGACGCTGGCATCCTGTCTGCCGACGCCAAACTGGCTGCATTCTTCGAAGAAACCGTGGAACACGGCAAAGATGCCAAGCTGGCCGCCAACTGGATTCAAGGCGAGTTCTCCGCGCGCCTGAATGCGGAGGAGAAGTCCGTCGCCGAGGCGCCGATTACCGGCGCACAGCTGGGCGCCATGGTGACCCGCATCGCCGATAACACACTGTCCTCCGCCGGTGCCAAGAAGGTGTTCGAGGCGCTATGGACGGGCGAAAACAACGATGTCGATGCCATTATTGAAGCCAAGGGCCTGAAGCAGGTGTCGGATACCGGCGCCCTGGAATCCATGGTTGATGAGGTGCTGGCCGGCATGCCGGATCAGGTGGCTCAATACCAGAACGAGGAAGATCCGAAGAAGCGCAAGAAGATGCTTGGTGGCTTCATGGGGGGGCCGCTGATGAAGGCTTCCAAGGGCCAGGGTAACCCCCCCAAGCTGTTCAATGAGATTCTTGTTCGCAAGCTTGGCGGCTAGCATTGGCGTGGGCCATCTTGTTTTGGCCCTAGCTTCGGATTGTGGGGGGGAGGGGGGGTGGTTTGGAGCCCTTCAAACCGCTACAAGCACATCCCTGTGCGCTTCTCTCCGGCCATCCATGGCCTCCGACATTTTTGGGAAGGGGGGGCTCCAAACCCACCCTGCCAGACCTTTTTGCGATAGTTCGCTGACACGATGCCGACAGTCAGATCAAACGTGCCCAAAGGTCATGCTCATCGGCATGCTCTACGACAGCCTGCACAATCTGACCGGGAACGAGTTCGGTTTCATCGTTCAGGTAGACCATGCCATCAATCTCTGGCGCATCGGCCTTCGAGCGACCGATCGCACCCTCTTCATCAACTTCATCAATCAACACATCAATGGTACGACCGATTTTCGCCTGAAGACGCGCCGCTGAGATTTCTGCTTGCTTGGCCATAAAGCGAGCCAGGCGCTCTTCCTTCACGTCCTCGGGGGGGACCGCACCTTCGAGCTCGTTCGCCGGCGCCCCCCCTTCCACCGCGCTATAAGTGAAGGCGCCGACTCGATCCAGCTGAGCCTCGTCCAGCCAGTCCAGGAGGTACTGGAAATCTTCCTCGGTTTCCCCCCCCGGGAAACCCACGATGAAGGTGGAACGAATGGTCAGTTCCGGGCAGATTTCCCGCCACTTCCTGATGCGCTCCAGGGTCTTGCTGTCATGGGCCGGGCGCTTCATGGCTTTGAGTACTCTCGGACTGGCGTGCTGGAACGGGATGTCCAGGTACGGCAGGATCTTGCCTTCGGCCATCAGCGGAATGATGTCGTCCACATGGGGGGATAGGGATAGACATAGTGCAAACGTACCCACACGCCCATCTCACCCAGCGCTTCACACAACGCCTGCATTTTGGTTTTCACCGGGCGCCCCCCCTGCCAGAAACCGGTGCGGTATTTGATGTCGACGCCGTAGGCGGAGGTGTCCTGGGAAATCACCAGAATCTCCTTCACTCCCGCATCCACCAACCGCTTGGCCTCGTCCATCACATCGCCAATCGGGCGACTTACAAGGTCGCCCCCCCGCATTGAGGGAATGATGCAGAAGGTGCAACGGTGGTTACAGCCTTCCGAGATCTTCAGGTAGGCATAGTGGCGAGGCGTCAGCTTGACGCCCTGCGGCGGCACCAGGTCCAAAAACGGGTCATGCTCTTTCCTGGGCGGCACGTACTGGTGGACGGCGCCGACCACTTCTTCGTAGGCATGAGGACCGGACACAGCGAGCACGCCCGGATGGGTTTCACGAATCCGTTCGGCCTCAACCCCCCCCATGCAACCGGTGACGATGACCTTACCATTCTCACTGATTGCCTCACCAATGGCGTCCAGGGATTCCTGCTTGGCGGCATCTATAAAACCACAGGTGTTCACCACCACAATATCGGCATCGTCGTAGGTGGGCACCACATCGTAGCCGTCCAGGCGCAACTGGGTCAGGATACGTTCAGAATCTACCAGCGCCTTCGGGCAACCAAGGCTGATAAAGCCTACTTTTCCGCTCTGGGGGGGCGCGTTTTGCGTTTTCTCGGTCATAAAAGCCTGCAGGATGTCCGGAGCCATGCTCCCGATGAGTGTAGCGGGCAATTTTACCTCACGACCGGAAGAACTGCAGCAGTAGCACCACCTACTCCGCCACCACAAATCCGCTGACGCAGATCAACTTACCGACTAAAACTGTGACACCGTGTTCAGAATTTTGTAGTAAAAGTGCCACAATTACCGACAGGATTCTTGCTGTTCACTTTTTAAACAGCTAAACTTTCAATCGTTTATGCGTTTTTCTGGAAGGCGTTTATGGGAAAGGCAACTTCTTTTCAAACCACACATGCCAGAAGAGTGAACATGAAACCTCTTGCCGCCAAACCCAATCTGCGAAACCAGCAGCGGGTGGACGTTTCAACCGACATTACGATCGAAAAGCCGGATGGCTGCTGCCTTACCTGCCAGGTGTCCAACCTGTCCCGCTCAGGCGTGATGCTCTCCTGTGATCAGGACACCGTCAAACAGCTGGTTCCGGGCCTGAAAACACCGGCCCCCCCCGGCCACTGGATCGAAGTCAAAACCCGTTTTTCGGTGCCCGTCATTGCAAACCAGCCGGTCACGGTGCTCGCCGACGGGAACATCGTACACATGCGTCGCATTGCCCGAGACGAGTTCCAGATTGGTATCCAGTTCTGTGAATTCGAAGGCAACGGCTTTGACTATGTCGATCGTTATGTTGCCAAACTGCTTTCGGACGCACGTAATCCCTCCAGCGAAGCTCACTGACGGAAGCCAGTGGCGACGTCGCTGGCGTTTACCCCCCCCGCCTCCAGACACCGGCGAAGGCTATATTATTAGAACCTGAAATTCTTACAGCACTCCTTCTTATACCCTAAGCTGCTCTGATATAGTTGTTCATCTAAATTACAGCCATTACTTCGCCCTCCATGGCAACGGATGAACATGACCACATATAACCTCACCCATCTCAAACAGCTGGAAGCCGAAAGCATCCACATCATTCGGGAAGTGGCCGCCGAGTTCGACAACCCGGTCATGCTTTACTCCATCGGCAAGGATTCTGCCGTGATGCTGCATCTTGCCCTGAAAGCCTTCTACCCGGGCAAGCCACCGTTCCCGTTGCTTCACGTGGATACCACCTGGAAATTCCGGGACATGATCTCGTTCCGGGACAATGTAGCGGAGAAGTTCGGGCTCGACCTGATCGTGCACATCAATGAAGAAGGCGTGAAGCAAGGCGTCGGCCCCCCCTTTACTCATGCAGCGCCAAGCACACCGACATCATGAAAACCCAATCCCTGAAGCAGGCCCTGAACAAGTACAAGTTCGACGCCGCCTTCGGGGGGGGCGCCCGCCGGGACGAAGAAAAATCACGTGCCAAGGAGCGGGTATATTCCTTCCGTGACGAACACCACCGCTGGGACCCGAAGAACCAGCGCCCGGAGCTCTGGAATATTTACAACGGCAAAGTCAACAAGGGCGAAAGCATCCGTGTCTTCCCGCTGTCCAACTGGACGGAGCTGGACATCTGGCAATACATCTACCTTGAGAACATTGACATCGTTCCCCCCCTCTATTACGCAGCCGTGCGGCCCGTGGTAGAGCGCGATGGCACCCTGATCATGGTAGACGACGACCGCATGCCCCCCCTGAAAGAAGGTGAAAAGCCGATGATGAAATCGGTACGCTTCCGCACCCTGGGCTGCTATCCGCTGACCGGCGCCATTGAATCCGAGGCCAACACCCTGCCCGACATCATTCAGGAAATGCTGCTGGCCACCAGCTCAGAGCGGCAAGGCCGGGTGATCGACCACGACTCAGCGGGCTCCATGGAACAGAAAAAGCGGGAAGGGTATTTCTAACATGTCACACCAGTCTGATCTGATTGCAGAAGATATTCAGGCTTACCTGAAGCAACACGAGAACAAGGAACTCCTGCGCCTGCTCACCTGCGGCAGCGTGGATGACGGCAAGAGCACGCTGATTGGCCGGCTGTTGCATGACACCAAGATGATCTATGAAGATCACATGGCCAGCCTGAAAACTGACAGCGCAAAAATGGGCACCACCGGCGAAAAACTGGACCTGGCACTGCTGGTGGACGGCCTTCAGGCCGAGCGGGAACAGGGCATTACTATTGATGTCGCTTACCGTTATTTCAGCACCGACAAACGCAAGTTCATCATCGCGGACACCCCCCCGGGCCATGAGCAGTACACCCGCAACATGGCCACCGGCGCATCCACTGCGCAACTGGCCATCCTGATGATTGATGCCCGCCACGGCGTACTCACTCAGACCCGCCGGCATTCCTACATTGCTTCGCTACTGGGCATCCGGCACATCGTGGTCGCCGTGAACAAAATGGATCTGGTGGACTTCAGCGAAGAGCGCTTCAATGAAATCCGCGACGACTACCTGGCCTTCGCCTCAAGACTGGGCCTCAAGGACATCCGATTTGTTCCCATCTCGGCGCTGGATGGAGACAACGTCGTCAACAAAAGCGAGAACACCCCCCCCTGGTTTACCGGCCAGCCGCTGATGGAAATTCTGGAAACGGTGGAGGTGTCCCGTGACAAGAACCTGGAGCATTTCCGCTTCCCGGTGCAGTACGTGACCCGTCCGAACCTGAACTTCCGCGGCTTCTGCGGCACCATCGCCTCTGGGGGGGTGGTTCGCCCTGGCGATGCAGTGATGGCCCTGCCCTCACGCCGTACCAGCAAAGTAAAGGAAGTCGTGACCTTCGACGGCAACCTGGACGAAGCCTACATCGACCAGGCGGTCACCCTGACCCTGGAAGACGAGATCGACATCAGCCGTGGCGACATGCTGGTAAAAGTGGAGGACGAACCGGAAGTCCACAACCGCTTCAATGCCAACATTGTCTGGATGACCGACGCACCGCTGGAAACCGGCCGGCTGTATGACATCAAGCTGGGCCCCCCCACCTTTACTTCCGGTACCGTGAAGAAAATCCACCATCAGACCGATGTAAACACTCTGGATCAGCAAGCCAATCCCAGCCAACTGGACCTGAACGAGATTGGCCTGTGCGAACTGACCCTGAACCAACCGGTCGCGTTTGACGCCTATCAGCGTAACCACGCCACCGGCAGCTTCATCGTCATTGACCGCCTGACCAACGTAACCATCGGGGGGGCGGGCATGATTGCTGGCCTGGCCGATGGTCTGGAATCCCTGGACCCGGTCACCGCCGAAGAACGCGAACGACGCCTGGCCCAGAAACCGGCCATCATCGCCTGTAACGGCAAACATGGCCCGGAACTGGCGCTGGCCGTTGAGCGAGCTCTGTTCGATCAGGGCAAGACCGCCGTCGTGGTATCCGAAGAAAATGCGGGTGACGCAGACGAACGCCGTCGGGTAGCGCAGTTGCTGACCGCTCACGGGCTGGTAGCCATTGCCGTGAACCTGGGTTCGGACATTGCCAACGCCAGTGCCAACGCAGAGAACGAAGCTGACATTCCCGGCGCCGTCTCGACACTGGTCCAGGAACTGATTCGCAGCAAGCGAATCTGATTTCCATACCCGCCCATTGAGAACCCCCCCGGCCCGAACGAAGACGTCGGGACCGGGGGGGTTTCTTTCTCTGCCAACCGTGGCACAATCACGCTCCGCCAAGCCGACTGAATCTGACAGGAGCTGACCCATGGCTATCAAACACCTGCGCACCGCCTTCGCAAGCCAATACCAGCCGGGCCAACCTGCCCGCCTCGTAGCGGGCGAGGCCCTGCAGGAACCGGGCGGCGACTACGAAGCCCTGCACAAGCAGATGAAGCGCCTGTTCAACAGCAAACCCGGCAAGAAATACGGCCGCTTCTCAGATGACATCGGCGAATGCCCCCCCTTCAGCGCCTGGCTCAAAGACTACCTGGAAGACAAACAGACCTTCGCGGCCATGACTGACCGTCTTTTCGGCCAGTGGCAGGAACTGCTGACCGGCAGCCAGGAAGAATTCGACGGCCACCTGATGATCGTACACGACGCCCTGGCCGATGCCGAAGTGGTGTACCTGTTTATTCTGGAAACCGACAGCGCCATGCGCTTCGACGGCAGCCAGAAACTGGACGCCACCGACGTACTCAGCCTGTCGCGCCTGAACCTGGCCGTGCGAATTGAACTGGACGACTGGCGCAACGCCAACGGCAGCGAAAACTACATGACCCTGATCCACGGCCGCGGCACCGGCGACCCCCCCGGCGAACTGTTCATCGCCTGTGCGCCTTCACCAACAGCGTGGACGTGGAAAAGGAAACCATGACCTTCCTGGACGCAGTGGAAGCCTTCGCCAAAACTAGCGAACCGGAAAAAGCCGGCGAAGTGCGCGCCAAGGCCTACGAATTCTGCAAAGACCAGCACGCCCTGGGCGAGCCCGTGGAAATCGAAGCTCTGTCGAATTACCTGGACGAAAGCCAGCCCCCCCAGCGCTTCAAGGAATTCGCCAGCCAGAACGCGGAACTACCGGAAACCGGCGTACTGCACCCGGACCACCGCAAGGTCAAAAAAACTCGTGCGCATCGCTGGCTCCGGCGGAGGTATGAGCGTGTCTTTTTCGTCGGACCTGGTGAACCAGGCGGTGTACTACGACCGTGACAAAGACGCCCTCACCATCACCCGCCTGCCCAAAGCGCTGCGAGAACAACTGCAACGGTACCTGGAAGCCCGCGAGGACTGATCCAAGCTCAGTCCTCTGCTACATTTTCCGGCTGATCGTCCCACCGGGGGGGGCGATTGGCCCTGAGCTTCCTGACCTCCTGCATCCAGCCCACGCCATCGATCAACTCCCCCCCGGTTTCATGATCAATAGGCGGATACGGCAGGTTGCGATCATCACAGTACCGCTTCACTGTTGGCTGGCACCAACAGAACAGCAGACGGTTGTACTCGTCATCGGGCATCCGTCGCTGATCAAACATACCTGCCAGTTTCCGCTGACGCTGGGCTTCGGAAAGGATAATCGAGCAAGCTGAAGACACATTCAGCGATTCCACCATTCCCATCATCGGAATCACAATATGCTCATCCGCCTGTTCTGCAGTGACCGGATTCACCCCCCCATCCACCTCGTTACCCATGATAATCGTGCACGGCACGGTGTAATCCACCTCCCGAAAATCCACCGCCCGGTCTGACAATTGCGCCGCATAGAGCTTGTGCCCCCCCTGAGCTTTCAGCTCCGTTACCGCGTTATCCATGGTCGGATGGGTGTGAGTTGTTACCCAATGAAAGCTGCCGCCGGCTGTCTTACGAAATGCCCGAAAACCCTCCTTGGGCCAGACCACGTGCATATTAGCCAGACCGAAGGCATCGCAGGACCGAATAATGGCCGACAGGTTTCTGGGTTTGTGCACCTGATCCGTCAGCACCCGCAGGTCGGGTTGACGGGTGTTGAGGACTTGCTTGATTCGGGCGAGGCGTTCGGGAGTCATAAGTAAATTGGCTAGCGATGATTTTCCGGCTCCCACAAACCAACAATCAAGCTTGTAGAATCCAGTACAGGTGTCTGGGAAGGGTTTTGGGGGGGTGGCTTTCCAAAAATTTCGAAGGCCATGGATGGCCTGAGAGAAGCGCACATGGATGTGCTCGTAGCGGTTTTTGGAAAGCCCACCCCCCCAAAAGCTTCATGCACATAAGCGGCGAATAATAGCACAGAGCCAAATGAGGAATACCGAGACAACGGTGGTTGAAGATTAAGCACCCCCCCGTTATAATACGCAGTCCATTTTTGCCAGCGCCCCCCCACTCCACCCCCCCGGCGCCAACACACCAAACTACGTGAGACCCATGGCCAAGAAGCTGTACATCAAAACCCACGGCTGCCAAATGAACGAGTACGACTCTGCCCGCATGGCAGACCTGCTCAAAACCGGCGAAGCGGTCGAAGTCACCGACAACGCCGATGACGCCGACATCCTGCTGCTGAACACCTGCTCCATCCGCGAAAAAGCCCAGGAGAAAGTGTTTCACCAGCTTGGCCGCTGGAAAAGTCTCAAAACCAAAAAACCCGACCTGATCATCGGCGTCGGCGGCTGCGTCGCCAGCCAGGAAGGCCAGGCCATCATCGACCGGGCGCCTACGTGGATATGGTATTCGGCCCGCAAACCCTGCATCGCCTGCCCGACATGATCACCGAAGTACGCACCAAGGGTAACGGCGTTGGCGTGGTCGACGTCAGCTTTCCGGAAATCGAGAAATTCGACAACCTGCCTGAGCCCGGCGCCGACGGCCCCCCCTCTGCGTTTGTCTCCATTATGGAAGGCTGCAGCAAATACTGTACCTTCTGCGTGGTGCCCTACACCCGTGGCGAAGAAGTCAGCCGCCCGGTGGACGACGTCATCGCCGAAGTGGCCCATCTGGCCGCCCAAGGCGTGCGCGAAGTAAACCTGCTTGGCCAGAACGTCAATGCCTACCGTGGCGAAACCCACGACGGCGACCAGATGGACCTGGCAGAACTGATCGAAGTCATCGCCACCATCGACGGCATTGACCGCATCCGCTACACCACCTCTCACCCGGTGGAATTCAGCGATGCGCTGATTGAAGTCTACGAGCGGGTTCCCGAACTGGTCAGCCACCTGCACCTGCCGGTACAGAGCGGATCTGATCGCATCCTCGCGGCAATGAAGCGAGGCCACACGGCGCTGGAGTACAAATCCAAGCTGCGCCGCCTGCGCAAGATTCGCCCGGACATCAGCTTTTCTTCGGATTTCATCATCGGCTTCCCGGGTGAAACCGACAAGGATTTCGAGGACACCATGAAGCTGATCAACGACATCGGCTTCGACATGTCCTTCAGCTTCATCTACAGCGCCCGCCCCCCCGGCACGCCGGCGTCTGACTTGCCGGACGATACGCCGATGGAGGTGAAGAAGCAGCGGTTGAGCATTCTTCAGGATCGCCTGAATCAGAATGTAATGGATATCAGCCGGAAGATGGTGGGTTCTACTCAGCGTATTCTGGTGACTGGTTTGTCCAAGAAGGATCCTGGTGAGTATGCGGGGGGGCGTACGGAGAACAACCGTATTGTGAATTTCCGCCACGAGAATCCTGAGGTGGTTGGTCATTTCATCGACGTAGAAATCGTCGAGGCCTACCCGAACTCTCTTCGTGGTGTGCCGGTTAGTTCCGAGTTGTTTTAGGCTTCGGCACCCATGTGCTCTTTGTGTGGCGTTGGGAGGCGGGCTGGATCAGCCTCCCAAAAACCGCTACGAGCACATCCATGTGCGCTTCTCTACGGCCATCCATGGCTCCGACATTTTTGGGCGGCTGATCCAGCCGCCTCCGCCTGACCACACGGTGGCATGCTAAAGAAGCCCCCCCATCATTGCCTGGTTCACGAAGACGCTCGTTAATAAGAAAGCAGGCCCTGTAAAAACTCGTACTTGTTTTTCGTCTCGCGAACCTGCACATAGCAGGAAAGGCCGGTGCGTTGGTTCGCTTCCACAGGGTATCGTAGGCCATGGATGGCCGAAGCTAAGCGAACAGGACGTCTTGAGCGTCCCTGTGGAAGCGAACCCACGCATCGGCCATACTCCCAAAATTGGAAATGCCTACTCCAGCCATTAGCACCCAGTCTGGAGTTAAAACAGAACGGAGCAAGATTGAACACTCACGATACCAGACAATTTGACCTGCACCCGGTGGACCAGCGCCGCCTGGCAACCTTGTGCGGACAGTTTGATGAACACCTGAAGATGATCGAACAGCGCCTGCAAGTGAAAGTCGGCCGGCGCGGGCATCACTTTCGGGTGGAAGGCAGCACTGAAAACGTAGCGGCGGCAACCGAGGTTATCCGGCATCTGTACCGGGAAACCGAGGCCAGTGATGACATACCGCCCGATACCGTGCACCTGTTCATCCGCGAAACCGGCCTGGAACGGCTGCCGGATGATGTGCCTTACGATGAAGGCCAGGTCACTGTTATCAAGACACCCAAGCTGACCGCCAAACCCCCCCGTGGCAGGAATCAGCAGAAGTATGTGCATAACATTCGCACCCACGACATCAACTTCGGCATCGGGCCGCGGGTACCGGTAAGACGTGGTTGGCAGTGGCTTGTGCTGTCGAGGCTCTGAAAGACGAGCAGGTGAAGCGTATTCTGCTGGTTCGGCCGGCCGTGGAAGCCGGCGAGAAGCTGGGCTTTCTGCCGGGCGATCTGGCCCAGAAGGTGGACCCGTACCTGCGCCCGCTCTACGACGCTCTCTACGAAATGCTGGGATTTGATCAGGTCACCCGCCTGATCGAGAAAAGTGTGATCGAGATTGCCCCCCCCTGGCATTCATGCGCGGCCGTACCCTGAACAACTCGTTTATTATTCTGGACGAAAGCCAGAATACCACCCGGGAGCAGATGAAGATGTTCCTGACCCGGATAGGCTTTGGCTCTACCGCGGTCATTACCGGCGATACCACCCAGGTGGACCTGCCCCCCCGCGGACAGAATTCCGGCTGATTCATGCCGCCAGCGTGTTGAGCAAGGTCCCGGGTATTGGCTTTACCCGTTTCGACGCCAAGGATGTGGTGCGTCACCCCCCCCTGGTTCAACGCATTGTTGAAGCCTACGATTCTTTCAACGACGGGAGTGCCACAGGCCAATGAGCAAGGTAACTGTGGACCTTCAGATGGCCTTTGACGGCACGGGCGTACCTACCGAGCGTTGTTTGAAGCCTGGGCAGAGGCGGCGTGGCAGGATGAGAATCCAACCGAAGTTACCATCCGTATTGTCGATAACGACGAAAGCCGTGAGCTGAATCACCAGTACCGGGACAAGGACAAGCCTACCAATGTTTTGTCCTTCCCATTTGAAGCACCAGCGGTATAACGGTGCCATTGGCCGGAGATCTCGTGATTTGCGCGCCAGTTGTTGAACAGGAAGCGCGGGAGCAGAGCAAAGACGCTGTCGCCCACTGGGCCCATATGGTGGTGCACGGTATGTTGCATCTCCAGGGCTACGATCATATTGAAGATAATGAAGCCGAGGTCATGGAAGCCCTCGAGATCCGGCTGCTGGCGCAGCTCGGATTTGCTAACCCTTACGAAGCAGAGGAAACGGAACCAGACTCATGAGCGACGATCAGTCGAGTCGCAGTCAGGGCAACAAGTCCTGGCTGGAGCGTATATCACAGGCCTTTTCCAGCGGGCCTGAGTCCGTCGAGGACGTGCTGGAAATCCTGCGGGATGCTGAATCCCAGAGCATTATTGATGCTGACTCCATGAGCATCATTGAAGGCGCCATGCAAGTGATCGACATGCGGGTGGACGAGATCATGATCCCCCCCCGCTCCCAGATGATCACCGTAAAGGCCTCTCAGGAACCCAAAGAGTTCCTGCCCGAGATTATGTCTTCCGCCCATAGCCGCTTTCCGGTCATCGGCGAGAGCCAGGATGACGTCATCGGGGGGGTATTGCTGGCGAAAGACCTGCTTCCTCTTGCCCTCAACAACGATCTGAACTGGAACCGCATCCGCGAAATCCTGCGGCCGCCCACCTTTGTTCCCGAAAGCAAGCGTTTGAACCAGCTGCTCAAGGAGTTCAAGGAAAATCGTAATCACATGGCGATTGTGGTGGATGAGTACGGCGGAACCGCTGGCCTTATCACCATCGAAGACGTGCTGGAACAGATCGTCGGTGAAATCGAAGACGAACATGACTTCGATGAGGAGACCCATATCAAGGCCCGGGGGGGCGACGGGACCTTTGCGGTGAAGGCCGTGACGCCCATCGATGATTTCAACGAATTCTTCGAGACAGACATGGATGAAGAAGAGTTCGATACCATTGGCGGCCTGGTACTGAAAGAATTTGGACACCTGCCCAGACGGGGGGGCGAAACGGTTGAATTCGGCGGCTTGCAGTTTACTATTGCCAACGCCGATAACCGAGTCATCCGTCTGTTGCAGGTAACCCGCAGTGAGTCATGATCCACAGCACCCGCCACTGAAACTCCCGTTCACCACCCGAAAATGGCTGGGCGCCGCAATCCTTGTGATTGCCGGCGCTCTGCAAACACTGACCTTCTCGCCATTCTATCTGTGGTGGCTGGGGGGGCCCTGTCGGTGTTTCTGATCCTGCTGGTCACCGTCCATCAGGCGCCAGACAAGCTGTTCCGCTCCGGCTGGCTGGCCGGGCTTGGTCTGTTCGCCTCCGGTGCCAGCTGGATTTACGTCAGCATCAGCGAGCACGGCAATACTTCGGTACCTCTGGCCATTGTACTCATGGTCCTGTTTATTGCCGGGCTGGCCCTGTTCCATGGGCTGGCCTTCTGGTTCTGGGGGGGCAAACTCGCCAAAGACAGCGCACCACGCCGACTCTTGCTGTTCCCTGCCATCTGGGTACTGGGCGACTGGTTGCGTGGCTGGCTGCTGACTGGTTTTCCATGGCTGTATCTGGGCACCGCCCATACCGACGGCCCCCCCCTGGCCGGGCTGGCGCCGCTGACTGGCGTGCATGGCATTACCTTCTGGATCACCGTTACCGCAGTGGCTGCTTACGGCGCCTGGTGGCTGTTCAAACTTGACAGGAAGGTCACTGCTGGCGCCGTTCTGGTAGCAGCTCTGCTGCCCTGGCTGATCGCCCCCCCGGCCATGAACAAAGCTGACTGGACCGAGCTCAGCGAAGAGCCCGTCAGCTTTGCGGCGATGCAGGGCAACATACCGCAACAGATCAAGTGGGATCCTGATTTCCTGCGCGATCAGATTGTGGCTTATTTGGGCATGACCGAAGCGCACTGGCAAACCGACCTGATCCTCTGGCCAGAAACAGCCATCCCCCCCATTCCGCAGGACCAGGCTGGCAAGGTCATTGATCATATCCGGGAACAGTTAGGAGAAAACAGCACGCTGATCACCGGCATCCCCCCCTGGTATGGCTACAGCGGCCAGATTGAAGACTACACCTTCCACAACAGCATTATGGCCATCGGCAATGGCGACGGCATGTACCACAAACAGAAGCTGGTGCCCTTTGGCGAATATGTGCCACTTCAAGGTCTGCTGCGGGGGGGGCTGATCGGTTTCTTTGACCTGCCCATGAGTAGCTTCACGCCTGGGCCAGAGCAGCAAGCGCCGCTGGTCGCCAATGGCATGAAAATCACCCCCCTTACATCTGCTATGAAGTGGCCTACCCCCCCGATTTCGTGGCGTTTAATGCCCGCAACACCGATCTGCTGCTGACGATCAGTAACGACGGCTGGTTCGGTGATTCCATCGGGCCGCTGCAACATCTGCAGCTTGCCCGCATGAGAGCCCTGGAGACCGGCCGCTACATGCTGCGGGGGGGCACCAACAACGGCGTCACTGCGATCATCAATCACAAGGGCGAGATTACCGAGCGCATCCCACAGTTCGAGCGCGCGGTACTGACCGGTGAGGTATTTACGGCAACCGGGAGCACACCCTACATGCAAACAGGATCCTGGCCGGTGCTGACGCTGGCGATCATCCTGATTGTGTTCATCCGAGAACGGGTGATTCCGAAAAACTGAGCACCCTGAGCCTGCTGCTCAAATGGCTTGCAGGCTCAAGGCGATGGCTTCAGCTTTCTTTCGGTGGCCAGCGGCTGGTTACCCGCTCAAAGTAATGGGAGCCGCAGGCCTCGCAGGGATGCAGGTGGCTGGTCTTGGTCAGACAAAGCATGTGGCTGCAGTTCATGCACCGGAACATACCCGCCGTGGCCACTTCACCGGAGATATAGTGACTGACGTCCTGATTCTCCAGCTTCTGCTTCAGTTCCAGAGTATCAACCAGGGTCTGATCGGCTACCGAGAGAAGCCGGTCTGCCAGGGTGTGTTCCAGTAATGCGATATCCAGTTGCAGCCATTCTCCCAGGCCTTCCCCCCCGGTCTCCTCCACGAAATGCAACAGGTGCTCCAGATCCCGCTGAAGATACGCCCCCCCGAGCAGATCCGCTTCTTCCCGGGTCATTTCCTCGATCTCGTATTCCACTTCTATCGCTTTCTGAACTTCTTCCTCCAGCGTCTGCAACGACGTTTCCTGTAGCTCATGCAGGCGTGTCTGTACCCGCTCAAGCATTCGGTCGTAAACCTCAAGGGCTTTTCCGGAGAGGTGACTGCGTTCTGGCTCGCTCATTTGGGCTCCTTATCTGCACCTTTCACCATACTCTCAGTCTGGCACAAACCCGCAGAATTGGCAGACTACCTGTTAAGCCGCGTGTGCGTTAGAATGTTCGGCCTTTTCTCGAACATCCTTTTCACACAGGGTACTTTTGGCAATGGCAGGAATGGACGAACAATACAACCCACGTGAAGTAGAACAGACCGCCCGCACTTTCTGGGAAACCAACGAGACCTTCAAGGTCAAGGAAGAGCCGGGCAAGCCCAAGTACTACTGCCTGTCCATGTTCCCCCCCTACCCCCCCAGCGGCAAGCTGCATATGGGCCACGTCCGCAACTACACCATCGGCGACGTGATTTCCCGCTACCAGCGTATGCAGGGCAAGAATGTAATGCAGCCTATGGGCTGGGACGCTTTCGGCCTGCCTGCCGAAAATGCCGCGATTGCCAACAAGTCTGCACCGGCCAAGTGGACTCGCTCCAACATTGATTACATGAAGAACCAGCTCAAGCAGCTGGGGGGGTTTGGCTACGACTGGAGCCGCGAACTGGCCACCTGCGACCCGGAATACTACCGCTGGGAACAGTGGTTCTTCGCCCGCCTCTACGAGAAAGGCCTGGTGTACAAGAAGATGTCCACCGTGAACTGGGACCCGGTTGACCAGACCGTACTGGCCAACGAGCAGGTGGTTGACGGTCGGGGGGGCTGGCGCTCCGGTGCCCTGGTCGAGCAGAAAAAGATTCCGCAGTGGTTCATCCGCATTACCGACTACGCGGAAGAACTGCTGAACGATCTGGAAGACATGGAGGGCTGGCCCGAGCAGGTCAAGACCATGCAGCGCAACTGGATCGGCAAATCGGTAGGGACCGAGCTGACCTTCCCGCTGAAAGAGCAGGAAGGTGGTCTGACGGTTTACACCACCCGCCCGGACACGCTGATGGGCGTCAGCTACATGGCAGTCGCCGCTGAGCACCCTCTGGCCAAGGCGGCGGCCGAGCGCCACCGCGATGTGGCCGAGTTTGTCGACCAGTGCCGTAACAGCAAGGTGGCCGAAGCCGAGCTGGCGACCATGGAAAAGAAAGGTATAGATACCGGCTTCAAGGCCATTCACCCGCTGACCCAGGAAGAAATCCCGGTCTGGGTCGCCAACTTTGTACTCACGGACTACGGCACCGGAGCCTGATGGCGGTTCCTGGCATGATGAGCGGGATCACGAGTTTGCCGTCAAGTACAAGCTGCCCATCAAACAGGTGATTGCACCGAACGACAGCCGCGATATCGATATCCAGGAGCAGGCCTTCACCGAGAAAGGCGTTCTGGTGTCCTCCGGCAAATACAGCGGCCTGACCAGCGAAGAGGCGTTTGAGGAAATCGCGGATTACCTTGAAGCCCAGGGCATTGGCAAACGTACCGTGAACTACCGTCTGCGTGACTGGGGGGGTGTGTCCCGGCAGCGCTACTGGGGGGGTGCGCCCATCCCGATGATGACGCTGGAGGACGGCACCGAGATGCCGGTGCCGGATGACCAGCTACCGGTTCGTCTGCCCGAAGACGTTGAAATGGACGGCGTCCAGTCGCCGATCAAGGCCGACCCGGAGTGGTGCAAGACCGAATACAACGGCCAGCCAGCCACCCTGGAAACCGATACCTTCGATACCTTCATGGAGTCCTCCTGGTATTACGCCCGTTTCTGCAGCCCGAACTACGACAAGGGCATGCTGGACCCGGCTGCCGCCAATTACTGGCTGCCAGTCGACCAGTACATCGGCGGCATCGAGCACGCGATTCTGCACCTGCTGTATGCCCGGTTCTTCCACAAGCTGCTGCGCGACGTTGGTCTGGTGAACAGTTCCGAGCCATTCAAGCGCCTGCTGACCCAGGGCATGGTTCTGGCCGAGACCTACTACCGCAATGAAGCAAATGGCGGGAAAACCTGGTTCAACCCGGCCGATGTGACGGTTGAGCGCGATGGCAAGGGCCAGGTAGTGCGAGCGGTGCTGAAATCGGACGGCGAGCCTGTGGAAATCGGTGGCGTTACCAAAATGTCCAAATCCAAGAACAACGGCATCGATCCCCCCCAGGCCATCATCGATCAGCACGGTGCCGACACTGTGCGGTTGTTCATGATGTTTGCGGCACCACCTGAGCAGTCGCTGGAGTGGTCCGACAGCGGCGTTGAAGGCGCCCATCGCTTCCTCAAACGACTGTGGCGGATGGTCAATGAGCATACCGCCAGTGGCGAAGCTCCGGCGGTTGATCCTGCCAACCTCAATGGTGCTCAGAAAGACCTGCGCCGCAAGACCCACGAAACCATCGCCAAAGTCAGCGATGACATCAGCCGCCGCCTGACCTTCAACACCGCCATCGCGGCTGTCATGGAACTGCTCAACGAAGTGGGCAGGCTCAGCGATGACGAGCCGCAAACCCGCGCGGTGCGTCAGGAAGCCCTGGATACCGCCGTGCTGGTGCTTTCCCCCCCCATTGTGCCGCACATCTGTCACAACCTGTGGCAGGCCCTCGGTCACTCTGACACGGTGGTTGACGCCTCCTGGCCGGTTGCCGACGAAAGCGCCATGGTTCGTAGCGAAATTGAGGTGGTTCTGCAGGTGAACGGCAAGGTCCGGGCCAAGGAGAACGTACCGGCGGATATTGGCAAGACAGATCTGGAGAAGCTTGCCCTGGAGAACGAAAACGTCATGCGTTTCACCGACGGCAAGACCGTACGCAAAGTGATCGTTGTGCCTGGCAAACTCGTGAACGTGGTGGCTAACTAAGATGCCCTGCCCTGCCCCCCCTGAACTGAAAAAGCTGGGCCTTCTGGCACTGCTTGCCTCGCTGCTCACCCTGACCGGCTGTGGCTTTCAGTTACGGGGGGGCAGCTCCCCCCCGGTTCCGGCTGCCCTGCAACCCCCCCTGGCTATTGACTGCCCGTCCTCCCTGCCGGACAGTTCTGCCAGTCTCTGCGTGAGCAGCTGGAGCTCGGTGGCATCGAGCTACGGAATCCGGGCCAGGCAGACTACCTGCTGCGCCTGTCGGACTACCGCCAGGACCGCCGGGCTTCAGCCATTACCGCACAGGCAGCGGCGGCTGAGTACATTCTGCGCCACACGGTCGCCATGGAGCTGGTGACCAAGGACCAGATCCCGCTGATTGCCACCACCGACCTGAACGCCAGTGAAACCTACCGCTACGACGAGACCAATGTACTCGCCAAACAGCGCGAGGAAGACGAATTGCGGCAACAATTGGGCGATCGCCTTGCCCAACAAGTTATCTTCCGGCTGGCGCCTATGTCCCGACAACGAATTGATGCCCTGGTTCAGGAACACACTGCCGATGGTGAGGAGCCTGAATCACCATGAAAACCCAGCCCGGCCAACTCCCGCAACTTCTGAAGAAAGGCCTGGCTTCGGTTTACCTGATCTCCGGCGATGAACCCCCCCTGCTGGTTCAGGAATGCTGTGACCAGATCCGCGCCGCCGCCCGTGAAGCTGGCTATCTGGACCGGCTCACGTTTCACGCAGACAATCAGTTCGACTGGAACACGGTTGCTGACGAATGCAACGCCCTGTCCCTGTTCGCTGAAAAACGTCGCATTGAGATTCATCTGCCCACCGGCAAACTCGGGGGGGATGGCCGCCGGGTTCTGGAGCAGGTACTGCAATCCCCCCCGCCAGAGGACGTCATTCTCCTGCTGATCAGCGCCAGACTGGATGCCGCCGAAACCAAACGCAAATGGTACAAGGAACTTCAGGGCCATGGCGTGCACGTTCCGCTCTGGCCGGTCGAGGGAGACAAGTTTCCCGGATGGTTGCAGCAACGGGCCACCTCAAAAGGCCTCAGCCTGACCCGTGGAGCACTCGGTATTCTTGCAGAGCGCCTGGAGGGCAACCTGCTGGCCGCCAGCCAGGAGCTGGACCGTCTGACGCTGCTCACCAACGGCAAAACCATCGATGAAGAGACGGTGGAGCAGGCCGTACAGGATAGTGTCAGGTTCAACGGCTTTGAACTGGTCACGGAACTGCTATCCGGCAAGGCTGTTCATGCCTGCCGCATGATCGGGGGGGTGCTGGAGCAGGAGGGCGAAAACCCTCTTGGACTACTCACTGTGCTCGTTCGTGACCTTCATCTGATTGTTGAGCTTAAGACCGCCTTGCCCGGTGGAGAAAACCCCCCCGCGGGCTTTCTGAAAAAGCGCGGCGTTTTCCAGCCAAAGCGCTCGTCCGCCGTCCAGCAAGCGGCTCGAAGACTTTCACTGGCCCAGTTACACCAGGCAATCAACCTTTGTAGTCTGATTGATCGGGCCGCCAAGGGTTTCGATGATCTTTCCCCCCCCTGGCATCACCTGCGGGATCTCTCCCTTATTCTGGCCGGCAAGCGGGCCAGCTGATCTGAATCAAAGCGGGATAACACCGGCCCGCTCAGGGACTTGACACTTTTTCACGTTCGGGCGCATTGTAGAACTCCCAACTCATCAGGGAAGGAGAAATACCATGAGTCTGCAAGACGATTTCAACAAGCTGTCCGACAAGATCAAGCAATATCGTGACGAGGCGCGCGTTCAGTTGCACCTTGCAAGGGAAGATGTAAAAGACGAATGGGACGATCTGGAGCAGGACTGGGATCGGTTCCGGTCAAAGCTGGATCAGATTTTCCATGATGCCGAGAATGCCAGCAATGAGGCGAGGGAAACTGCTCGCAAGCTGGGTGAGGATCTGAAAACCGGATACCAGAACATCCGTAACAAACTGAAATAAAGCGTTAACTGGTTAACAAATAAACACATCTCTCCGTAAACAGGGGGGGCTTTTGTCTCACTGCCTCTGTGCCATACTTCACAGTAAAGACTGAACAGTTCGTCATAATTTCGTCGAACTGTTCATTTTGCCACCAACCAGTCGTCTGGCTGGCCACGGCGTATGACACGTGCTGTGAGGTATAACGGTCATATGAAAAAAAATAATCGCACTCTCCGTCACCCTGACTTTCTCACTTACCGCCGGCATGGTCGTGGGCCAGAATACCCGTTTCAGCGACCCTCAAACGGTCATTGATAATGAATTCTGGAGCAACCTGTATGCCGACGGCGGCTCGTCGTTCTTCTGTGATACTCCCTTCACTGGCAAGGGCTTTGTCATGACCGATGGCTACGTTTATCCACTTGCCGACATTCGCACTGCCCTGGACTGCGGAACAACCTCCCAGTGCCGCCAGGACAATCGCTATCGGCAAATTACGTCTGATCTTCATAACATGGTACCGGTACGAACCCGCGTTGAAATGCGGCGGCGTAACGCCCGGTATGAGAATCTTGGCGAGACCACGGGCGCCGATGATTGCGGGATTCGTGAAAGCGCCCAGTTCTTTGAACCGCCAGAGCGGGTTAAAGGCGACGTTGCCCGCACCATGGCCTATATGGTGGATACTTATGGCCTGCCCTGGCTGGGGGGGGCCACGCCGGTGTTCAAAGGCTGGAGCAAACTGGATCCCCCCCCGGATGACCGGGAGTTGAGCCGGCATAAGCGAATTGCCGAAATTCAGGGCAATGAGAATCCGTTTGTGGTGAATCCGGGGGGCTGATAGAACGTCTATAGATTGACGCAAGCCAGGAGGTGGGGGGTAGAGCTTTCCGAAACACGCTGTGAATACTTCCATGTACGCTCTGTTCCGCCATCCCTGGCTCCACAAGGTTTCGGAAAGCTCTACCCCCCCACCTCCTGGCCCAAACCTGAGTAAATAGCATCCATAAAAAAAAGCAGGCCATCAAGGCCTGCTTTTTTTCATTTCTGCTTCAGAAATCAGATCAGATTTCGTTAGCAGCCGGCGCCATCATGGCCTCGCTGCCACTGCGAATGCCTTCGGCCAGAGACACGGTCTTTGGCAACAGGCGGTCGAAGTAGAAGCGAGCAGTCTTGACCTTGCCGGTATAGAAGCCAGAGGTATCGCTCTCGGCTTTCGGAGCAGCAGCTTTGACCACTTTGGCCCACATATACGCCAGAGCGGTGTAGCCGAACATGTCGAGGTAGTCGACGGCAGCGGCACCAATGGCTTCCGGGTTGTTAGCCGCCTGGTTTACCACGTGCTCGGTGACGTCTGACAGGCGCTCCAGGGAGGCCGCCAGCGGCTCAAGGTAGGGGGGCGCAGAGCTTCGTCGCTGCTGTTGGCTTCGATGAAGGCGGCAACGTCCTGGGCGAACAGTTCGTACAGTTTGCCCTGGCTACCCACCACTTTACGACCCATCAGGTCCATGGCCTGGATGCCGTTGGTACCTTCGTAGATCTGGGTGATGCGGCAGTCTCGGACCAGTTGCTCCTGGCCCCCCCACTCACGGATGAAGCCGTGGCCTCCAAAGACCTGCTGGCCGATGATGGTGGTGTCCAGACCGCGATCGGTCAGGAAGGCTTTGGCGACCGGAGTCAGCAGGGCAACCATGCCTTCAGCGTGCTTGCGCTGTTCGTCGTGTCGGAGTACTTGGAGATATCCAGCCACTGCGCAACGTAGGTAGAGAAGGCACGACCACCCTCTACGTAGCTCTTCATGGTCATCAGCATGCGGCGGACGTCCGGGTGCACCAGAATCGGGTCTGCGGCCTTCTCAGGCTGCTGGGCACCGGTCGGGGGGGCGCGGCTCTGGATACGCTCGTTGGCGTATTCGCGGGCGCTCTGCAGGGACGCTTCGGCGGCCCCCCCAATGCCCTGGATGCCCACACCCAGTCGCTCGTAGTTCATCATGGTGAACATGGCGGCCAGGCCTTTGTTTTCTTCACCAACCAGCCAGCCTTTGGCACCGTCAAAGTTCATCACGCAGGTGGCGGAGCCTTTGATACCCATCTTCTTCTCGATGGAACCACAGCTGAACTGGTTACGCTCGCCCAGGGAACCGTCGTCGTTCACCATGAACTTGGGCACCAGGAACAGGGAAATACCCTTCGGGCCTTTCGGCGCGTCCGGCAGTTTGGCCAGCACCAGGTGGATAATATTCTCCGCCATGTCATGCTCGCCCCCCCAAGTGATGAAAATCTTGGTGCCGGTGATGTTGAAGGAGCCGTCGTCGTTCGGTTCAGCTTTGGTCCGGATAATACCCAGATCGGTTCCGGCGTGAGGCTCAGTCAGGTCCATGGCGCCAGACCAGACGCCGGAGTACATGTTCGGCAGGTACTTTTCTTTCAGCTCCTGGCTGCCGTGGGCATCCAGGGCCAGGCAGCGCCGGCGGTCAGCATCGGAGCCAGACCGAAGGCCATGTTGGCGCCCTGCATCATTTCTTCAAACTGGGCCACCAGCGTCTTGGGCATACCCATGCCACCGAAGTCCGGGTTACCACCCAAACCGTTCCATCCACCTTCCACGATGGTCTGGTAGGCTTCTTTGAACCCTTCCGGCGTGGAAACTTCGCCTTCGTTCCACTTACAGCCCTGTTCGTCGGCTTCGCGGTTCAGGGGGGGAGCCAGCACGCCGCTGGTGATCTTGCCCGCTTCTTCAAGGATGGCGTCAGCGGTGTCGGGATCTACGTTTTCTGCAATCTTTGGCAGTGACGCCCACAGGGAGGGTGCGTCAAACACTTCGTTCAGAACGAAACGCATGTCACGAAGGGGGGGTGCCTGATAATCAGCCATGTAAAACTCTCCAGAAATTCAGTCAGTCACTTGGGGGGGGCGGTGTTGATGCCTCTTCTGTTGGAGGTCGGAGCCCACCCGCTCGGCTATGTGTCCGAAACAAGGTTGTTGTTCTATGGCGCGCTATTCTACCTCAAAACACGCCGGCAACTCATGAAAAAAAAGCCCGCCTCCTGCGGGAGAACGGGCTTTCTCTGTGCCATCAACCAGATAGCAACCCCCCCGCCTTAGATAGCGAAGGCTTCTTCCGGCATATCCAGCAGGCTGTCTGCACCGGCCAGCATGGTTTCTGCGTGAGTCCGGGTACGCGGCAGCAGGCGCTTGAAGTAGAAGCGCGCAGACTGAACCTTGGCGTTATAGAACATCTCCTCGGAGGTGCCTTCAGCCATCGTTGTCCAGGGCTACCTTGCCATGCGGGCCCACAGGTAAGCGAAGACCGCGTAACCGGAGTACATCAGGTAGTCCACAGCAGCGGCACCGACTTCCTCGCGGTTCTTCATGCGGTCATACCAACCTTCATGGTCAGATCGCCCCCCCACTCCTTGTTGATCGCAGCCAGCGGCTCGATAAATTCTTTCAGCTGCTCGTTGTCGGCGTTCTCTTTGCAGAAGACGTGAACCTGCTTGGTGAACACTTTCAGAGCTTCGCCCTGGGTCATCAGAACCTTACGGCCCAGCAGATCCAGCGCCTGGATACCCGTGGTACCCTCGTAGATCATGCCGATGCGGGAATCACGAACGTTCTGCTCCATGCCCCCCCACTCGGTGATGAAACCGTGGCCACCGAAGACCTGCATACCCAAGTTGGCAGACTCGTAACCGATCTCGGTCAGGAATGCCTTGGCGATCGGGGGGGTCAGGAAACCCAGCAGCGCGTCTGCGTGCTTGCGCTCTTCCTCAGTCTTGCCAGAGTGAACCACGTCCACTTGCTGGCCAGCCAGGTAGATCAGGGCACGGGCGCCTTCGGCCACAACTTTCTGGGTCAGCAGCATGCGGCGGACGTCCGGATGCACGATGATCGGGTCAGCGATGCCGTCCGGATTTTTCGGACCGCTCAGGGAACGCATAGCCAGGCGCTCTTTGGCATAGGCCAGGGAACCCTGGAAGCCCAGCTCGGCAGAACCCAGGCCCTGGATGGCGGTACCGATACGAGCGGTGTTCATGAAGGTGAACATGCAGTTCAGGCCTTTGTTCTCCGGCCCGATCAGCCAGCCCTTGGCACCGTCGAAGTTCATCACACAGGTCGCGTTACCGTGGATACCCATCTTGTGCTCCAGGGAGCCACAGGAAACCGCGTTGCGCTCACCGGCAGAACCGTCTTCGTTCGGCAGCTGCTTGGGCACGATAAACAGGGAGATACCCTTGGTGCCTTCCGGAGCGCCCGGCAGACGAGCCAGTACGATGTGAACGATGTTCTCAGCCATGTCGTGCTCGCCGGCAGAGATGAAGATCTTGGTACCGGTGATGCTGTAGCTGCCGTCAGCGTTCGGCTCGGCCTTGGTGCGCAGGTGCCCAGGTCAGAACCACAATGCGGCTCGGTCAGACACATGGTACCGGTCCACTCACCGCTGATCAGCTTGGTCAGGTAAGTCTGCTTCTGCTCTTCAGTGCCGTGGGCTTCGATGGTGTTGGTGGCACCGTGGCTCAGGCCCGGGTACATACCCCCCCAGGACCAGTTGGAGGTGCCAACCATTTCGCTGATAACCAGGCCAATGGAATGCGGCAGGCCCTGGCCACCGTAGTTGGGATCGGCAGTCATGGACGGCCAGCCACCTTCTACGTACTGCTGGTACGCTTCTTTGAAGCCGGTCGGGGGGGTTTTCACGCCGTCTTCGCTCCAGGTACAGCCTTCATGGTCACCCACCTGGTTCAGCGGAGACAGTACCTGCTCACAGAATTTCGCACCTTCCTGGATAATGGCATCGACCATATCCGGAGTTGCATCTTCGGCACCTTCCAGATTGGCGTAGTGCTGCTCGCTGTTCAGCAGCTCGTTCATTACGAATTTAATGTCACGCAGGGGGGGCGCTTTGTATTCAGGCATGGAATCCACCTCGGTTCTGGGTCTCAGCTGAAACGGGTTTACAGCTTCTGGCCTCGGGTTTGCTCAGACACCATGATGCACCGCATCACGGCCTTAATTAAACACTTGTTTGAAACATACGTTTTGGGGGGGCACAGAATTGTCAATAGCCTTGACTGAAATTTGTGTTGGTTTTGTGTTCGATCAGTAAATTTTCAGGGCAGAAATGCCCGGAGAAAACGGGAAGACAAGGAGAAAGGCCAGACGAAGCGATCAGGCGAACAGGGAAGTCACAGACTCGGAATAGCGGGAGTCGCCAGCCATGGCAGAGACATTGCGGTAGCTCTCTTCCGCCTCGCGGGAACGGGCACTGCGAGCATCACCCTGGCTTCCCTCAACACGGGCAGAGGCTTCGGCCGTCCGGGATTCGCCCTCACCTGCCGCCAGCTCCGACTGTGCCTGCAACATGGTCTGCATGGCTTGGGCGGCAACAGCGCGATCCTGACCGGAGGGTTGGGCAGGCGCCATGGCAGCAGCCCGCACCACGCGCATTTTTTTCAATGGTGGCCTGAGGATCCCCCCCCGCCACCGGCGAAACATCAATGGGAACTTCACCGCCTACCGCATACTGGGCGCCATCCGGCCCTCGCTGGTAGGTAAACGACATAGCACCCGCGTACTGCCCACCAGCAGCCTGATGCGCCGCCTCGTGAGCACGCACTTCCCTGTCCCGGGCTTTGAGGTCAGTCAGCTGCTTCAGCTCTTCATCTGTCAGGCCTTGCGGATTCTCGCGCGCGTCGGAGCGTGATTCGGAAGACTGGTCGGATTTTCGTCCTTCGGAAGACTGCTCAACCGGTTTTGAGGTTGATGAAGTATCGCCAGTGGCAGGCTTTTCACCGGAAGCCTCCGGTGTTCGGCCACTGCCTGCGACCGGCGTGGACGCACCGGTGGGAGAGCCGGAGAAGATGGGAGCGATTGAGGAGAATACGTTCACAGAAACCTGGCTCAGGCGCGAATATCCAGCAGGTACCCAGCGTTTCATCGGCGGTTTTAACGACCTGAGCAGAGGCCTCGACGCTGCGCTCGTATAGTTTCAGGTCGATCATGGGTTCCACCAGATTTCCAGCGCCCTCCGCTGAGCCCTGAGGACCGTCAACGCCACCTCGGGCAATTTTCCGGGCCGCGTTCTCCATGCCCACCATGCCGTCCTGGATACCCTGAATCCCGATAGCAAGTGTGTTGTTAATCATGAGCAGCCATTCCTGTGACGAACCTTTGACCTGATTAACTCACATTTCTGGTCAATTTTCAATCAGCGGTGTGATATTCAGATACCGAGACAGGATCGCCGGCATCTCGGCGGTATCGGTATTTTCCAACCAGGAAGCACACCGAGGCAAGGCGCGCCGAGGTGGGTGGACAGGTAGTTCAGGGTATCCTGTTCGCAACTCATCACCTGTTCTTCGGGATGGTTACCTACCAGCCTGCAACAACCAGTCCGTCGGCGCGAATCGCTTCGGCGCTGAGCATGGCATGATTGATACACCCCCCCAGTTGCAGCGGCACAACCAGTATCACCGGCAGTTTCAACTCTCCCGGCACCGCTGCGTAGGTTTCCCGATCATTGAGTGTACTCGCCAGCCACCGGCGCCTTCGATCAGCAGAAGATCGGCGGGGGGGCGGATCTGCATGCCACGACAAAACCCGACGATTCGCTGGGCGGTGACCTGTTTTCCGGCCTGCTGGGCAGCTACGTGGGGGGGGCGATGGCGGGCTTGAGGGCGATAGGGTTGATGGTGTCGTAGGGTAGTTTTTCGGTGATGGCCGCCTGCAGCATCAGGGCGTCTTCGTTTCTCAGGCCCTCAGGGGGGTCTGGTCGCAGCCGGAAGCGATGGGTTTCATGGCCAGGGTTCGCTTGCCGGCGGATTTGGCCGCCTCGAGAATGGCTGCGGAGACGATGGTTTTGCCGACGCCGGTGTCGGTGCCTGTAATGAAATAAGTGTGTTTGGCCATGCCTGAAATGTTCCTACGATTAGCGTAAGACGAGGGCAGGGGGGGTACTCTTTCCAGGACACGCTACAAGCACATCCATGTGCGCTTGATTCGGGCCATCCATGGCCCTCAACAGTCCTGGAAAGAGTACCCCCCTGCCCTCGCCCCCCCATATTTTTCACGGGTAGTCCGGACTCAATTAAATCCAATACTATCGTTTAACCCAGTATATCCAGGCCGCGCAGTACCCAGCCTCAACGACGTTGTCGGCTCGCGTTGGATAGGCACGACACATCGCCCGAAAGCGCCCCCCCGGCGCCGTCACCGTCCGCCGGCGCTCTTCGCCTTTAAACACCGCACCGAGTTCTTTCAACTCACGATTGAGGTGCATGGGCGACTGGTACGGCAGTGATATGGTTTCAGTAACCTGTTTTGCGTTTGGCAGAACCGTCTCCACGAGGGCCTGCCACTGCGTTTCCGGAACAAAACGGTTCACATGCGCCTGCCCCCCCGGGTCGGCCTCGGCCCAGGCCTGCTTCAGTTCAGACAAGGTGCCGTCCAACAGCGTCGATATGGCCAGTCGTCCGCCAGGCCTGAGAATTCTGCGGCACTCCCGAAGGATCAGCTCCGGCCGGGCGCTCCACTGAATCATCAGATTACTGAAGATCAGGTCAACGCTGTTTTCCGCCAACGGAAGCTGTTCGGCATCAGCGTGTAGCCAGTAGATTGCTCCCGGGCTTTGATTGGCAGCCTCAGCCAGCATGCCCGGTGAAAGGTCTGCACCGGTAACCTCGGAATGGGGGGGGTATTGCGCCGCTAACTTCCGGCTAAACCAGCCGGTTCCGCAGCCCAAATCAAGCACCGATTCCGGCACTGGCGTGTTTGCAAGCTCGGCGAGCATGGCATCGCCCATGATTTTCTGTAGGCGGGAGGCACTGTCGTAGGTGGCACTGGCGCCACCGAAGCCGCGAGCAATGGACTGCTTGGTTCCGGTTCCGCCCTCAACAGGAGCCGTTGGCTCTATTCGGGTATAGATGGTCATAGCACTGGCTCCCGGGCCACGGCCTCACACAGGATGGAACGGCTCTTCGCCAGGGCCCGCAGCAACCGGTCAACATCCGCTTCCGTGTGGGCGGCGCTGAGCGTAACCCGCAAGCGGGCCTCGCCCTCCGGCACCGTGGGCGGCCGTATCGCCGTTACCAGCAGCCCCCCCTCATCCTCCAGTGCGCGGCTGAGCGCCAACGCGGTCCAGTTATCTCCGATCATGATGGGCTGAATGGGCGTTCGGGATGACATCAGCTCATAACCCAGATCCTGAGCACCTGCCCTGAATTGCTGAATCAACGCGTCAAGATGAGCGCGTCGCTCATCACCGCTCTCAACAGCATCCAGGCTGGCGCAGGTTGCCGCGGCCAGTGCAGGCGGCATGGCGGTGGTGTAGATATAGGTCCGCGCCTTCTGTACCAGGTAGTCAATCAACACTTCAGAGCCAGCGACAAAGGCCCCCCCGGAGGTACCCACGCCCTTGCCCAGGGTACCGATCAACACCGGCACATCCTCCTGGGAAAGTCCGGCTTCCAATACGCTGCCTCCGCCCTGTGGCCCGAGAACACCAATGCCATGGGCATCATCCACCACCAGAAGCGCATCATGAGCCTTACAGACGCGGGCCAGTTCCGTGAGTGGCGCAATGTCTCCATCCATGCTGAACACGCCGTCGGTAACCACCAGTTTGTGGCCGGAGGTTTCTGAGAGCATGGCTTCCAACGCTGCCACATCACCGTGGGCATAGCGGCGCACGCGAGCACGGCTGAGAATGCAGCCGTCAATGATCGAAGCGTGATTCAGTCGATCCGAGAAAATGGTATCGCCACGGCCCGCCAGTGCAGCAATAACACCCATGTTTGCCATGTACCCGGTGGAAAAAAACAGCGCCGAACTCCTCCGGGTGAACGCTGCCAACCTCTGCTCAAGGCGATGATGGGCCTCGTGGTGGCCGCAAACCAGATGCGAAGCAGCTCCGCCCAGGCCCACCTCCGGCAGCGCCTGCTCCAGCGCCCGCATGTTTTCGCCATGACTGGCCAGGCCCAGATAGTCGTTACTGCAGAACGACAACAACGACCGGCCATCCGCCGTCAGCGTCGGCTGCTGGGGGGGGCCGGCAATCAGGCGGCGGGTTCTGTACAACCCGGCCTGCTTTCGTTGCTCTATCTCTTGGGCGAAGTCACGCATGCGGAATCACGCAGACTCGCGGGTCGCGTCGTAAAACATGTGCGCGTGGCCTCGTATTCCACCGCCTCGGCAATGGCCTCTTCCTCCTGCTCCTCGGTCGCGCACTGCTCCCGCTGCTCCGGCCGGATGCCCAGCTTGCGGAACAACTGCATGTCCGCATCCGCCTCCGGGTTCGAGGTGGTCAGCAGTTTCTCACCGTAGAAAATGGAGTTGCTCCCGCCATGAAACAGAGTGCCTGCATTTGCTCATTCATCTGCTCACGGCCCGCGGACAAACGTACATGGGAAGCCGGCATCATGATTCGGGCGACGGCGATAATGCGAATGAAATCAAATGGGTCCAGGTCTTCCACATCTTCCAGCGGCGTCCCCCCCTTCACCTTCACCAGCATGTTCACCGGCACGCTCTCCGGGTGCTGGGGGGGTAAATTGGCAAGCTGAACCAGCAGACCGACGCGGTCATCCTCATCCTCACCCATACCCATGATGCCGCCACAACAAACCTTCATACCGGCCTTGCGCACATTGTCGAGCGTATCCAGGCGGTCCTGGTAGGTACGGGTCGTGATGATGTGGTTATAGTATTTCTCGGAGGTATCCAGGTTGTGGTTGTAGTAATCCAGGCCAGCGTCTGCCAACTCCCGGGCTTCCTCTTCTTTGAGCATGCCCAGTGTCATACAGGTTTCCAGGCCCAGGGATTTCACCTGGCGGACCATATCCAGAACGTAGGGCATGTCTTTCTTTGACGGGCTACGCCAGGCGGCACCCATGCAGAACCGGGATGCCCCCCCTTTTTCTCTGGCAACGCGGGCCTCAGCCACCACCTTCTCGATTTCCAGCAGCTTCTCCTTTTCAAGCCCGGTGTTGTAATGACCACTCTGCGGGCAATACTTGCAGTCTTCAGGGCAGGCACCGGTCTTGATCGAGAGCAGCGTGCTCACCTGAACCTCATTCGGGTCAAAGTGCTCCCGGTGGATGCTCTGGGCGCGAAACAGAAGATCATTGAACGGAAGATTGAAAAGCTCGCGAGCTTCCTGAAGCGTCCAGTCGTGACGGGTAGCGGTGGCAGTCATGTGAGAGTCCTGTTAACCTTTCCGGGATTTTTGGTTTACGGATAAACCGCGATGATAAACGGACTGATCTCGCTGTCAACCTCGACAAAGGTTAAGGTTAACAGCTCAAGACGCGCCGGACGCTGCGTCATCTGCCTCGCAGGCGCTGCCCAGGATGGCCTTTGCCAGGAGTGCCGGAACGACCTGCCCGCCAACCGCTGGTGCTGTCTGACCTGCGCGCTGCCCTTGCCCTTTCCAACCCCCCCGGATGGACATTGCGGCGAATGCCTGGCTTCACCACCGCGTTATAGCCGCTCGCTGATCCCCCCCTGGCGTTACCAGTTTCCGGTTGATGGCATGATCGGCCGCTACAAATACCACGGCCAGCACAAATTCGCGCGACCATTACTGGCGGGTTTTACCGACTACATTGAGCATCATCTGGCAGCCGAGGGCCGGCCGCAGGTTCTGATCCCCCCCGCCCCCCCCATGCACTGGACCCGGCGCTGGCAACGGGGGGGCTTCAATCAGGCCCAGGATATTGCCGAGGCGGTGGGAAGGCGACTGGACCTGCCTGTCAACGCCCGTCTGGTGCGACGAACGCGACGGGTTCACGCACAACGGAAACTGGACCGGACAAGCCGACTGGCCAATCTTCAGGGGGGGCTGTTTGAGGTTACCGGACCGGTGCCGGCAAACGTCGCCATTGTTGATGACGTGGTCACTACCGGAGCCACCGTTCGCGAGCTGGCCTCGGTGCTCACCAGAGCGGGAGCGAAGGAAATCCAGGTCTGGGCACTGGCGCGTACACCCGGCTGATCAATTGGCGAGTTCTGTCAGTACGTGTCCGGCGATGGCCAGACACGAGGTGAGTCCTGGCGACTCAATCCCGAACAGATTGACCAGGCCGTCAATACCATGTTTCTCAGGGCCATCGATGCGGAAATCGGCAAAGCCGCCATCCGGGCCCGCCAGTTTAGGGCGAATGCCCGCATAAGCCGGCTGCAGACGGGCCTCGTCCAGGGACGGCCACCAGCGCCGGATACTGTCGGCAAATCCACGAACACGCTGCGGATCGACCCGATAGCTTTCTTCGTCAATCCATTCCACATCCGGCCCAAACCTGGCCTGGCCAGCCAGATCGAGAGTCAGATGAATGCCGAGCCCACCGGGTTCGGGTATGGGGATAGATCAGAGTATTGAATGGATGGCGGCCACTGAAGCTGAAATACACACCACGGGCCAACCATTGTTCCGGCCGCGCACGCTCTGGCAACCCCCCCGACCACAGCCCCCCCGCAAGTGCCGGGGGGGCACCAAGTCCAGCGGCGTTAATCACTTCCCGAGCTTCAGGGTCAGATCTCCGGCCTCACCCACCTTCAGAACATGCCCCCCCTCAGGACCGGATTCGGCAAACACCACCGGACTGTTCAACGCAATCTGGCCACCGGCGTCTTCCAGATCACCCTGCAGCGCCAGCATCAGGCCATGACTGTCTACGATCCCGGTTTGCGAAGACCAGAGCCCGGCAGCAGCCCGGATCGAGGGCACTTGGCACGCCATCGCGGCACCTTCATATAACACCAGCGGTACACCATTTCGGCCCGCCTGCGCCTGAATGCCAACAAGACGTTCGGCCTGCGCGGCGTCACTGGCGATGATCCACTTCCCGCATTTTCGATGCACAACCTTGTGGCTGACACAGTATTCATAAAGCTGTTGCCGGCCTTCCACGCACAATCGAGCCTTGAGGGAATGCTCCGGGTAGTAGATACCGGCATGAATGACTTCGCTGTTGCGGGAGGATATGCCTTCACCAATGGCGGCACCGGCTTCCAGCACCAGCACCTCTCTCCCCCCCGAACGGGCCAGCGCACGCGCAATGGCAAGTCCTACTACGCCGGCGCCGATTACTACGGTCTGTATACTGAACTGCTCCTGAGCCACTCCGCATTCCTCTACCCTGCTCTCTGGCAGGGAAATTACCGCAGATCAACGCTGGTTGCATTACCTGCCCGCCAAGAACCGTTATACTTGCCCCCCCAAGACAGAACGAACGCATGGAGCCTGGCGATGTCTGATAGAAAACAGTTTATTACCGTTATGGTGGTTGCCGCGCTTTTTGTTGGCTGGATTGGCTGGCGTGGCTTTGAAGTGACCCACCTGAACGAGCAACTGAAGGAAGACAGAGTCGTCGCCGGTTACCCGTACCAGCACCGCGTATTGAGGGTTGAGGGAGATACTGCCGTCATCAGTTCTCTTCGGTCCCACTCGGTATCAACCCAGAAGGCCCTGACCGCCGTATTCCCCCCCGGCATGCGCCATCTGGCAGACACCCATCGCGACTGGCAGAAAGCAGAACGGGAGCTTGCCCAGGTTCAGGCCAGAGCCGGGGGGGATCTCGTCCTGGCCACGGGGGGGCGGGTCAACCGCATTCGCTGGGAGCTGGACGAAAACTGGTACCATTTGCAATCCATGAAAACCCGATACGACACCACATTCTGAGCCCTATGCAGACTGAACCTCCGGCGATCACCCCCCCGTCCTCGCATCCCTACGATGCCCTCACCCCCCCGGAAGTCATTCTGGATGCCATTGAGGCGGAGGGATTCGAGGTCAACGGCCGGCTGTTTGCCTGAACAGCTATGAGAACCGCGTCTATCAGGTCGGCATTGAAGACCAGCCGCCGGTGATTGCCAAGTTCTACCGTCCTGGCCGCTGGCCGGATGCGGCAATTCTGGAAGAACACGAATTTACCCTGTCACTGCAGGAGGCCGGCGTTCCGGTTGTCGCCCCCCCTGTGGTGCTCCCGGGCGGACATTCCCTCGGCCAGTACGGGGGGGATTTCAGATTCGCGGTATTTCCGCAACGCGGCGGCCAGGCCCCCCCGGATACCAGTGTGACCGACACCCTGTATCGACTGGGCCAGTGGCTGGGGGCAGATTCACAACATTGGTGCCCTGAAACCGTTTGAGCACAGACCTGGGTTTGATCTGTTGGCGGGGGGGCTGGAACAGAACAACCAGCTGCTGGTGGACGGTAATTGGATTCCGGATGATCTCAAACCGGCCTGGAATTCCCTGATTCCCGACCTGATCGCCAACTGCCGCGAGCGGATAGCTGAAGCCGGCCCGGTAGACACCTTACGCATTCACGGTGATTGTCACGCCGGCAACATACTGTGCCGGGACGAAACCATGCTGTTTGTGGATCTGGACGACTGCCGCACCGGCCCGGCAGTACAGGACATGTGGCTGCTTCTGAACGGAGACGCCAGTGAGCGGGGGGGCGCCCAGCTTGGCGAATTGCTCGAAGGCTATGAAATGTTCCGGGATTTCAATCGTCGCGAACGCCACCTGATTGAACCCCCCTGCGATGCTACCGGCAAATCGCCCACTGTGCGTGGCTGGCAAGGCGCTGGGAAGATCCGGCCTTCCCGAGATTCTTCCCCCCCTGGTTTTCACAGCCGCGGTTCTGGTCAGACCAGATCCTGTCCTTACGGGAACAGCTGGCCGCACTACAGGAACCGGCTATCAGCCTGCCGGGCCAATTCTGATTTTCTGACACGAGGTACCCATGAGCGATAACGAACGGCGTTTCACAGCCAAAAGCCTGATTGTTACCGGAGTAGCCGCCATCGTCGGCACGGTACTGGTGCTGGAAGCGTCTGGCCGGATTGATCACTCCGACGACAAGGACCACGCTCCGGTGGGTGAATTTACCGCCATTCACGTCAAACCCGGCGAAACCTTCCGTATGTCCCGCAAATCCTCGGAGCTGCATGCCGTTTGTGAGAATGGCTACCTGGCCATTGCCGCCGATGTCGATCCCTCTTTCCGGGGGGGCATTCTGGTCGACTACAAAAACCGTGGGGGGGTTCGCTGCGCACGGCCGTCTCCTACCGACAAAGATCTGGCTACCCCCCCTCGCCATGATGAGCGCGAGGCCGGAGCGGGCGATGAGTAATCGCACGCCCCCCCCGGAGCAACTGACCGACCGGTTATTTGCCACCGAGCGCAATCCGGACGATTTCCGCTTTGACGCGTCCGTAGCCCGGGTGTTTCCGGACATGATTCGTCGCTCTGTACCCGGCTACACCACCATCATCCCGATGATTGAGGTGATCACGGAACAGTACGTTCAGCCGGGCTCACATTGTTACGACCTTGGCTGCTCGCTCGGTGCGTCCACCCTGGCCATGCGCCACGGCATACCCTACCCGGACTGCACCCTGGTGGGCGTGGACAATTCCGAGGCCATGATTGAGCGATGTGAGCATTATGTCGCTCTGGATGATCACGACCTGCCGGTTACACTGCGCTGCGAGGACATCCTGGGCACCGAACTGAGCAATGCCTCAGTCACCACCCTGAACTTCACGCTGCAGTTCGTGCCGCCCGAGCAGCGGTTGGCCCTGCTGACCCGTATCGGCGACGCCACCCTGCCCGGCGGCGTGCTGGTTTTGTCCGAGAAGATCCGATTTGAATCCGACGCGGAACAGGCCATCCAGACCCGCCTTCACCACGAGTTCAAGAGGGCCAACGGCTATTCGGATCTGGAAATCAGCCAGAAGCGTGCCGCCATCGAGAAAGTGCTGATCCCGGAAACCCTGGCAAACCACCGGGACCGATTGCAGCGCGCCGGCTTTGACCAGGTACTGGTGTGGTACCAGTGCTTCAATTTTGTCTCGATGCTGGCCATCAAGAATTCCTGACTTATCCACCGAAAGACACTCCATGGCACTGTTTGACTGGCACAAGCACTTTGATCCCGTTCTTTCCTACCTGAACGAAACCGGTAACACCCGGTGGACCACAGCCCTGAAAGAACAACTCACTCGACGGTTTGAGGACAACCCCCCCCACGGCGATATGGAACGCTGGCACAACGCACTGCAGTCCTTGCCAGACGTTGCCGATGCCAGGGTCGACCTGAATCAGTCTGCAATCACGTTGACCAGCCCCCCCAGCGGCCTGGATCCAGACGCCATGAACCGCCTTGAGAACGGATTACGGGGGGGACTGATGCCCTGGCGTAAGGCCCGTTCGATTTCTTCGGCACCTACATTGACACCGAATGGCGCTCAGACTGGAAATGGGACCGGGTAGCACCGCATCTGGCGGATCTGGCCGGGCGTACCATTCTGGATGTGGGCTGCGGCTCCGGCTACCATTGCTGGCGCATGGCTGGAGCGGGGGGGGCCAGGCAGGTGATCGGCATCGACCCGGGGGGGCTGTTGTTCATGTTCCAGTTCCTGGCGGTCAAAGGGTATCTGGGCCAGGCTCCAGTCGATCTGCTCCCGGTGCGCATGGAAGACCTCCCGGCCGACATGGAATGCTTTGACACCACCTTCTCCATGGGCGTGCTGTATCACCGTCGTTCACCACTGGATCACCTGCTGGAACTCAAGGGCACGCTGCGTCGCGGCGGCGAACTGGTGCTGGAAACCCTGGTTGTAGACGGCCCGGAGGGCTACAGCCTGATGCCCGAAGACCGTTACGGCCAGATGCGCAACGTCTGGTTCTTGCCGAGCTGCCCGACCCTGCTCCGGTGGCTGGACAGAACCGGGTTCCGCAACGCCCGGGTGGTAGACGTCAGTGAGACCACCACCGATGAGCAGCGCCAGACCAACTGGATGCGTTTCAATTCACTGGCGGACTTTCTGGACCCAGACAATCCCTCGAAAACCATTGAGGGCTACCCGGGCCCCCCCAAGCGGGCGACACTGATCGCGGAAAAGCCCTGACACCCCCCCGCACCGGAAAACCGGCACAAAAAAACCGCCTGGGGGGGCATCCACCACAGGCGGTTTTTATTAGCTTCTGAACTTACTCTCCGAACGGATGCCGCAGAGTAATGGTTTCCACACGATCCGGACCGGTGGAAATAATATCAATCGGCGCCTCAATCTGCTCTTCCAGGAAGCGGATATAGGCCTTGGCGTTCTCCGGCAGCTGATCCACGCTGGTCAGGCCAACCGTGCTCTCGCTCCAGCCCGGCAGATCCTCATACACCGGCTCGATATCGCTGTAGCTGTCGCAGCCGATGGGGGGGGACGGGTGATTTCGCCGTTCGGAGTCTTGTAGCCAATACACACCTTCACCGTTTCCAGACCGTCCAGAACGTCCAGCTTGGTCAGGCAGATACCGGACACACTGTTGATCTGGATAGCATGGCGCAGAGCGACCGCATCAAACCAGCCACAACGGCGGGAACGACCGGTGGTGGTGCCCACTTCGTTGCCCTTGACGGCGAGGTGCTTGCCCATGTCGTCAAACAGTTCGGTCGGGAACGGGCCGGAACCTACCCGGGTAGTGTAGGCCTTGGTGATACCCAGCACATAGTCCAGATACAGCGGACCAAAACCGGAGCCGGTAGCGGTGCCGCCAGCGGTGGTATTGGAGGACGTCACGTACGGATAGGTACCCAGGTCGATATCCAGCAACGAGCCTGAGCGCCTTCGAACAGGATGTGCTCTCCGCGCTTGCGGTAGTCGTGCAAAATATCGGTTACGTCTGCGGCCATGGGCAGGATTTCCTCGCCCATCTGTCTGAGTTCTTCCAGGGCCGCATCGATATCCTCGGCCTCTTCCTTGAAGTACTCGGTGAGAACGAAGTTGTGGTACGACATGATTTCCCGCAGCTTGATCTCGAAATCGGCGGGGGGGTTGCACAGGTCACCCAACCGAACACCCCCCCGGCGGGAAACCTTATCCTCATACGCAGGGCCAATTCCCCCCCGGCCGGTGGTACCAATCTTGTCATTGCCACGGGCACGTTCGCGGGCCTGATCAATACGCACGTGGGTGCGCAGGATGATCGGGCAAGCCAGGCTGATTTTCAGGCGGTCACGAACGGCAACACCGTTAGCCTCCAGCTCCCGCACTTCTTTCAGCAGGGCTTCCGGCGACAGCACCACACCGTTACCGATGAGGCACTGGACATCCTGCCGCAGTATGCCGGACGGAATCAGGTGCAGAGCCGTCTTCTTACCTTCGATCACCAGTGTGTGACCGGCATTATGCCCGCCCTGAAAGCGGACAACGGCAGCCACCTTGTCAGTCAGAAGGTCAACAATCTTGCCCTTGCCTTCATCACCCCCCACTGGGTGCCCAGCACAACTACGTTTTTACCCATGATTCTCTCTCAATTCAGACGGGCCAGAAGCACACGCCCTGAAGATTTACCCCCCCGGAAATTAAACAAAAACGGCTCAGGCGATGGTTTCTACCACCCATTGGCCATCACGATTCACCAGTTGACGGTCACACCCCCCCCGCTCCGAAGGATCCGTCTCACGATCATCCGGCAATGCCGGATCACCGTTTCAGTCATTCTCAGGCCGGAAATCACGCCTTCCAGCCTGGCATCGTTGTCCGCTGGCGCCCATATGGCTCCGGCTTTACGGAACGGGCGTTCGCCCAGCGACACCAGTGCACGGATATCCAGACTGAACCCGGTGGCAGGCCGCGCGCGACCAAAGTCACTGCCAATAGCGTCATATCGGCCACCTTTCGCCACAGCATCGCCATGGCCCGGCACATAGGCCGCAAAGACCAAACCGGTGTGATAGTTGTATCCGCGCAATTCACAAAAGTCGAAGCCCAGGCTGACTTCCGGAAAATCGCGGTTCAACATGTCCGCCACGCGGGCAAGTTGATCCAGCGCCGCATCAATAGCACCGGAGGCGCCACTGAGAATTTCCCGGGCATCGGCCAGGATTCTACCCCCCCACCGCTGACTCTGGCCAACTGGCGCAACCTGAAACCGGCAGAGCCCGGCACACACTCACCCAGCAGGCGATCCAGCTCGGGTACGGACTTGCGTGCCATGGCATCAAACACCGCCGCTTCGGTATCACGATCAAATCCGGCGTCAGAAACCAGGCTTTCATAAATCGAAACGTGAGCCAGGTCCAGATGCAGTCTGGGCAAACCGGCCACGCGCAGGGTTTCCAGCATCAGACTGATCACTTCCATATCGGCAGCTTCGGAGCCACTGCCAAACAGCTCACAACCGGCCTGTATCGGTGTCCGTCCGGTCAGCATGTGGCGAGGCCGGGTATGCAGCACATGTCCGGCATAGCAGAGCCGGGTAATGCCGTCCTGGCCCAGGGTATGGGCGTCTATGCGGGCAGCCTGGGGGGGCGTCATATCGGCGCGAACACCCATCATCCGACCGGTCAGCTGATCGGTCAGTTTGAACGTCTGCAGTTCCAGGTCGTGGCCTGTACCGGTAAAGAGGGATTCGAGATATTCAATCAGCGGAGGAATAACCAGCTGGTAGCCCCCCCAGCGCTGGCAGGTATCCATAACATCCCGGCGCAGGGACTCGATCCGCCCGGCCAGCGGCGGCAGAATGTCCTCTACCCCCCCGTCAGGCAGTAACCAGCGATCAGATACAGTCATGAGATTCTGTTGTCCGTTTCTCCCACGCTGGCCATAGGACCAGGGGGGGGTAACTCAGGATTTAGGCGCTCGGGCTCAGAAAACCCGACACAAAACCGCCAGAATTTTACACGGTTGGCAGGCACAAAAAAACCGGAATCCAGGGGGGGTTCAGTAAAAATTCCCCCCCGCAGATTCCGGCTTGGCTGGTGTCAGCCGGCTCAGTTAGCGCCGGCAGGACTCTTCAGGAACTTCATAAAGTCACTGTCGGAATCAATCACCATGATGTCGTCCTTGCTGGAGAAGGTATTCTGGTACGCCTGCAGGCTACGGTAGAAGCTGTAGAACTCCTCGTTGGCACCGTAGGCCTGAGCGTAAATGGCGGCCGCTTCCCCCCCGTCACCTTCACCGCGTGTGGTTTCGGCTTCTGCAAAGGCGTTGGCCAGGATCACCGTTTGCTGACGGTCGGCATCAGCACGGATACCCTCGGCCAGCTCCTGCCCCCCCCGGGAACGGAATTCCTGGGCCAGCTTCTGGCGCTCCGTGGCCATCCGCCGATAGACGTTCTCGCTCACCTGTCCGGGGGGGAACTCGATGGCTTTCACCCGAATATCCAGGACTTCGATACCAAACTCTTTGATGGAGGTCTCGTTGACCCGGTCACGTAGCGTGTGCATCAGCTCGTCCCGCTGACCGGACACCACCTCATGCATGGTACGGATACCGAATTCATCCCGCAGACCGTTGTCCACGCGAGACAGGATCAGGGTCTGCGCACGGAACTCATCGCCACCCGTGGCGCGATAGAACTGATCCACGTTAAGGATCTTCCAGGCAACATAGGAATCCACATCCAGCGGCTTCTTCTCAACCGTCAGGTACTGGCGGGAAGGCAGATCCATCGTCAGCACCCGGATATCAAACTCCCTGATCTGGTCAATAACCGGCACCTTGAAATGCAGGCCAGCCTGGATATTGGTTTCAACCAGCTCCCCCCGAAGCGAAGTTTCACGCCCCCCCGATGGGTCTCAGGAATGATGTAAACACTGGACAGCACGAGCAGGACAACAATAAGGGCGCCTGCAAGGCCCACTACACCTTTAGGTCCCATAACTTATCTGCTCCTCCGGGTATTGGTGTCCTGGCGGGTGCGCAATTCCTGCAGCACCTGGTCGGTCAGAGACTGGATATCCACCTGCTGGCCACTGCCGCCGGACATCCGGCTGCCAGACGACGACAGGGAACCTTGCGTCAGACGATCCAGAGGCAGATACATCATGTTGCCGCTGCTCTCGGTATCAACAAAGATTTTGCTGCTGTTGCCAAGCACCTGCTCCAGAGCCTGAATGTACATGCGTTCACGGGTGATCGACGGCGCCTGCTCATACACAGCCAGCAACTGGTTAAAGCGCGCGGTTTCACCACGCGCCCGCTCGATTACTTCCTGCTTGTACGCATTAGCTTCCTCAATCATGCGCTGCGCCTGACCTCGGGCCTCGGGAACAATCTTGTTGCGGTAGGTTTCCGCTTCTTCCTTCAGACGCTGCTCGTCTTCGCGAGCACGCTGAACCTCGCGGAACGCATCCTGTACCGGCGCTGGAGGCTGGGTGCTCTCGACGTTGACCCGGACAATCTCGAGGCCGGTTCCGTAATCTCTCAGAAAGCTCTGCAGGCGCTGCTCAACCCGCACGGCGAGTTCCGCCCGACCTTCAGTCAGTACGTCGTCCAGGGACGAACTACCGACCTCATGACGCAGGGCACTATCGGTGGCAAATGCCAGGGCCTGGTTGGAATCCCGAACATTCAGCACGTACGCCCGGGCATCACCCACGCGATACTGGACCTGAAGATCCACGGTCACCAGGTTTTCATCCTGGGTCAGCATCTGGCCGGAGGACTCAGCGGTACGGATGCTGGTAACGCGAACCTTGTTGACGGTGTCAATCAAGGGCACCTTGAAGCGGAGACCCGGCTCCTCGGTACGGTTGTATTCACCGAAGCGCAGCACAACCGCCCGCTCCTGTTCGTCAACCGTATAGAACGACTGGTAGATGACATAGCCCGCGACCAGGATGGCCGCAATGGCCAGAATGGCACCAAAACCACCTGCGCTTCCGCCGGAGCTGCTGCCGCCACCAGAGTTACCGCCTTTGCCGCCAAGCATGCGATTGAGCTTGTCGAGCCCTTTTTTCAGCGCTTCGTCGAGGTCTGGCGGCCCCCCTGATCATTGCCGCGACGACCACCACCGGTTCCCCCCCAGGGATCATTGTCGTTACGGTTTCCACCCGGTTCATTCCAGGCCATAGTTCTCTCCGTTCGTGTTTAATCGAATGGCTGCAAATACTAGGGATTTATCAAGCCCCCCCGGCAATAGCAGGGGGGGCCGTTCAGACCGGCCGGCTTTCCAACCGGATCACGTCTTCACGCACACCGGCACGGCTCAAAAGCTGCAGCCAGTCCCGGTTCTGCAGCCGGACTTCCAGCACCTGATCGCCGTTGTCACAATGCTCTTCGCTCAGAACCGAACCGGCTTCGTGCAGCAGCGCTCTGAGCTTGCCATCGGCCGGACCGAGGCGCACAAAGTGGTGCACTACATCCTCAGCCAGGCGCTCGACGATGGCGTCGAACAGCAGTGGCAGGCCTTCACCGCTTACGGCCGACACCCAGGCTCGTACCGGCAATCCCTCTTCGTTGCGATCAATTCGGGGGGGCTCGAAACCATCAAGCAGGTCAATCTTGTTGAACACCTGCAGCATTGGAATCTCATCAGCACCGATTTCGGCCAGTACGTTTTCCACCTGCTCGATGTTTTCATCCCGGCGGCTGTCGTGACAATCGATCACGTGCAACAGCAACGTGGCCTGGGTGGTTTCTTCCAGGGTCGCCCGGAAAGCCTCCACCAGCTTGTGCGGCAAATGCCGGATGAAGCCCACGGTGTCGGCCATTACGACCGGCCCGATGTCGGGAAGTTCCAGACGGCGCAGGGTCGGATCCAGCGTCGCGAACAACTGGTCTGCTGCATATACGCTGGAAGTGGTAATTCGGTTGAATAGTGTGGACTTGCCCGCGTTGGTGTAACCCACCAGCGACAACGTGGGTATGTCGGCACGCTTGCGTGCGCGACGGCCCTGATCCCGTTGCTTGCGGACTTTTTCCAGGCGCCGGTGAATGGATTTGATGCGTTCGCGCAGCAGCCGGCGGTCGGTTTCGAGCTGGGTTTCACCCGGCCCCCCCCGCAAGCCGATACCCCCCCCTTTCTGGCGCTCCAGGTGAGTCCAGCCCCCCCGCACCAGCCGGGTAGACATATGCTCCAGCTGCGCCAGTTCCACCTGCAGCTTGCCCTCGTGGGTCCGGGCCCGCTGCGCAAAGATATCCAGGATCACGCCCGTGCGATCAAGCACCCGGCACTTGAGCTCGCGCTCAATGTTACGTTCCTGGCTCGGGCTCAGGGCATGATTGAACAGCACCACATCGGCCTCGGAAGCGGCCACGGCATCCCGGATTTCCTCAAGCTTGCCCTCTCCCACAAAAAAACGCGGGCTGGGCTGCTTCCGGGTGCCGGTTACCGTAGCAACCGGCTCTACGCCGGCGGAGGTCACCAGTTCCCGGAACTCTCCCGGATCTTCGGTATCGTCGTGGGCGGTAAAATCAATGTGAACGAGAACCGCCCGTTCTCCGACATCTGGACGCTCAAACAAGTTTCATCAACTCCATAAACACAAACACCCGCGACCATTCAAGCACATAGGCTGTCCTGGAGCGCGGGTGTGAAAGCGGGAAAAACAGGCGATATCAGTCTTCTGACTCACCTTCACCTGCCGGGTTCTGCTGCGGTAGCCGGACGTTACGAGCAGGAACCACAGTGGAAATAGCGTGCTTGTAAACCATCTGGCTCACCGTGTTCTTAAGAAGAATCACGAACTGGTCAAAAGACTCAATCTGGCCCTGAAGCTTGATACCATTGACCAGAAAGATGGAAACCGGAATGCGTTCCTTGCGCAAGGCATTGAGGTAAGGGTCTTGTAAAGAGTGCCCTTTTGACATGTGTTTTCTCCTGTTTATAAGTAAATGCAGATCGTCATTATTCAACGTTAAATGTGGTGTGAAGCCCGGATTTTTTCAAGGTATCCAGCACCACTTGCGGGTCGGCGGAGTCCAGCCAGTGCACATCTCGCCATTTTCGCAACCAGGTAAGCTGCCGTTTCGCCAATTGACGGGTGGCGGCAACGCCCTTGGCAACAAAGCTGTCGTAATCCTCGTTGCCTGACAGGTAATCCCAAGCCTGTCGATAACCCACGCAACGCATCGAGGGAAGATCGGGACTGAGATCACCCCCCCGCGCCATCAAGGCACGGACTTCATCAAGGAAGCCTGCTTCCAGCATTGCCAGAAACCGTTTCTGTATCCGCGAATGCAGCACAGAGCGCTCGGCAGGCGCCAGGGCAAACTGAAAAACAGTATACGGCAGGCCAGCGCTTTCGTCTGCCTGCCAGCTGGTAAAATACGTGTAATCCTCAATACCAGACTGCGGATGTTGCCCGGAAGTTCCCGATTCTGACTGCCAGAACGAGGAGATCGGCTTATCTGTAAGCCGGATCACCTCAATGGCCCGCATCAGTCGCTGGCGATTGTTAGGATGAATCAGGCGCGCAGCGTCGGGATCTTTTTCTGCCAACTCCTCATGAAGGGCGCCCCCCCAGCCATCGCGTTCGGCTTCCCGCTCAATTTCTGCCCGCAGCGCCTGATTTGCCGAAGGCAGATTCGACATGCCATGCAGCAATGCCTTGAAGTACATCATGGTGCCACCCACCAGCAACGGGATCCGGCCACGGCCAGATATCTCGCTCATGGCCGCCAACGCATCGCGGCGAAAATCCGCCGCGGAATAGGTCTCCGCCGGATCACAGATATCGATCAATCGATGTGGTGCCAGGGCGAGTTCTTCAGACGAAGGTTTGGCAGTGCCAATGTCCATGCCACGATAAACCATCGCGGAATCAACACTGATGATTTCACAGGGCAACGTACGGCAGAGCTCAATGGCAAGATCGGTCTTGCCAGACGCAGTCGGCCCCCCCATCAGAAAGATCGTTGGCGGCAATGAACCCTGCTGGGAGCGGTTATCGGGAATCACCGCTTAGCGCCCCCCCCGCAGAAACAGCTTGTCCAGTTCAGACAGGGTGACCAGGGTCCAGGTGGGACGGCCATGGTTGCACTGTCCGCTGCGCTCCGTTGCTTCCATATCGCGAAGCAACGAATTCATTTCTGGAATCGTGAGCTGCCGGTTTGCCCGCACCGACCCATGGCAGGCCATGGTGCCGAGCAATTCATGGGTGACCGCTTCAACGCGATCACTCTGGCCGTGCTCAATCAGATCTGCCAGCACATCGCGCACCAGCTGCTCAGTGTCTGCCCCCCCTCGGAGCAATGCCGGGATCTGCCGCACTGCCAACGTCTCTGGCCCGATACGCTCAATCTGCAGACCAAGGTGCTGCAGCTCTTCACCATGCTCTCCGCAAGCGCCGCCTCTTTCTGGCTCACTGCCAGTGACAGGGGGGCACCAGCAAAGGCTGGCTCTTAAGATCTGTTCGACCAGGGCCCGCTTCATGCGCTCATAAGTAATACGCTCATGGGCGGCATGCATATCCACCACGATCAGGCCGGCACGGCTCTGGGCCAGAATGTAGATTCCGTGCAGCTGGGCAATCGCATAACCCAGTGGCGGCTCTTCCGCATCATCCCTGGGCGGCGTAACCGAAGCTGACGCCGCTGGCATTTCTGCCCGGGCAACGGGTGTTGAAACACCGCCGCCTCATTCAACGACTGGTAAAACGCCATCTGATCACTGGCCCGCCACTCCTGCTGGGGGGGTGACTGCCCGGGCGACGACGGATAAGCCTCAGTGCGCGACTGTGTGGGCCAGGGTCCCGATGTACCCGGGGGGGCACTGAAACCGCCAGCCGAATGTTCGGGTTCAACAACCGCAGACTCACGACCAAAGGATTGGGCCGCCGCCCCCCCACGGAGATGATCGTCCGGGCGTACATCCGCCAGGGCTCGATGCAGAGTCCGGAAAATAAAATCGTGAACCAGCCGGCCGTCGCGGAACCGAACCTCATGCTTGGTTGGGTGAACGTTGACATCCACCGTAGCCGGATCTACCTCCAGGTACAGCACAAATGCTGGGTGACGGTTGTTGTACAGAACGTCCCGGTAGGCCTGGCGAACTGCATGGGCGACCAGTTTGTCCCGGATCACCCGGCCATTCACAAAAAAGTACTGCAGATCTGCCTGACTGCGAGAAAAGGTCGGCAGCGCCACCCAACCCCCCCAAAGGCGCAACCCGGTGGCCTCGGCATCAATAACCACCGCATTGTCGATAAACTGCTGGCCGCACAGCGAACCAATCCGCCGCTCCCTGTCCAGATCCGTCTCAGCAGGGCGCAGGCTTTGCACCACTCTCTGGTTATGACGCAGGGTAAACCCGGTATCAAACCGACTCAGAGCCTGACGGCGAACACACTCTTCAACGTGGTTGAATTCAGTTTTTTCCGTGCGCAGGAATTTGCGCCGGGCAGGAGTATTGAAGAACAGATCCCTCACTTCAACGGTGGTACCCACGGGATGGGCCGCCGGCGAGATGCGAGCATCCATGTCGCGACCTTCCACCTCAACACGGGCCGCCGCTTCCTGCAACTCGGTACGGGAGGTGAGGGTCAGGCGTGACACGGAGCTGATACTGGCCAATGCCTCACCCCCCGGAATCCCAGAGAGGCCACAGCCTCAAGATCATCCAGGGTCAGGATTTTGCTGGTGGCATGCCGGCTCAGGGCCAGAGGCAGGTCCGCCTCTTCAATACCGGAGCCGTCGTCACGCACCCGGATCAGTTTTGCCCCCCCACCCTGCTCGATCTCCACATCGACGCGCGAGGCCCCCCCGGCATCCAGGGCATTTTCAACCAGCTCTTTAACAACAGAAGCAGGACGTTCTACCACCTCCCCCCCGGCAGCAATCTGGTTGGCAAGCCGGGGGGGGACAGTAACTGGATGTGGGGGGGCATATCCGGGGGGGACTACCTCTTGATCAGGATGAGGGGGGGATGCGAATGGTTTGCCCTACCATAACACGATCATCGTTCATCCCGTTAAAGCGCATCAGCTCGCTGACGGTGGTCTGATTCTCCCGGGCAACGCCCGAGAGAGTATCACCTCGCTGTATCCGGTACTGGCTGACGTCGGTGCCACCCCCCGGTTTTGCTGTTTTTCCCAGGCCAGCAACGTGCCGGGAGGTGGTGTGCGACGAAAATACTGCTCGATGCCATCGAAAATGGCGTTGGCCAGCTTGTTGCGGTACCACTCGGACGCAAGATTCTTCTCTTCGGTCGGATTCGAGATGAAACCGGCCTCCACCAGAATCGAGGGGGGGATGTCCGGCGACTTCAAAACCACAAATGCCGCCTGCTCCACCCCCCCCTGTTTGTGAAGCTTGGCCACACGGCCCAACCGGCCCAGCACGGAATCTCCAACCCCCCCCAGACTGGCGTTGATACTTGCGGTCATGGAGAGATCCAGCAATACCCCCCCGGCCAGCATGTCATCACGGCCATCCAGAGAGACACCGCCGGCACCACCGATCAAATCTGAACGGTTCTCGCTCTGGGCGAGCCATCGAGCCGTTTCACTGGTGGCACCGCGCTGAGACAGCGCGAAGACGGATGCTCCCCCCGTGGCTGCGGCGTTCTGAAGGCATCGGCGTGCACCGACACGAACAGATCCGCGTTGTACTTGCGGGCCAGCAAGGTGCGGTTCCGCAAGCCCACGTAATAATCGCCTGTCCGAGTAAGCTTGGCAGTGAACCCTTTCTGCTGGTTGATCAGATCGGCCAGACGCTTTGCCATTCTCAGCACGACATCCTTTTCCCGGGTCCCCCCCCGGGGGGGGCCGATTGCGCCCGGATCTTCGCCGCCATGACCGGCGTCGATAACCACGATAATGTCACGCTTACCGGCAGAATCCTGGGTCACCGTCGGGCTCGTCGCCCGATCGAGACGGCTGCCCTGTTCGTCAATCAAATCGACCACCAGACGATGGCCATACTGCTGATTCGGCTCCAGCACAAAGCTGCGAGGCTTGATATCACTTTTCAGATCCAGCACCACCCGCAAATCGTTACCATTCCTTGGCGCGCTGCGAATACGCTGAATGGGGGGGCTGCCGGAAAGGTCAACCTTGCTGAAATCCGTGCCGAGAGCAGCATCCTTCAGATCAATAACCAGCCGGGACGGTCCACTCAGAGAGAATACGTTGTGCTCAACCAGACCGGCAGTGTCCAGCACCAGGCGGGTATGATCCGGAGCCGGCCACAAACGCACCCCCCCCTCGACACGGGTACCGGCCAAAACTGTACTGGCTGAAAGCAACAGCGCCATAATCACCAAGATTTTCATGAATCCGGCCCTATCAGTTCTATTTCATTAAGCAAGGAAGCCCCCCCAAGCTCCGAACGGGCGCGCAATACCACAGAGCGCCCCCCCTGACCTTCCCGTTCAAGATGAATTTCCAGATCCGGATCAGGCAAGACTCCCTGACCACGCTCCGGCCACTCAATAATCCGGATGCTCTGGCTGGCAAAATAATCCCGGATTCCCATGTATTCCAGTTCCTCGGGGGGGTCACCCAGCCGGTACAGATCAAAATGGTACACCGGTGGTTCCAGGTGTTCGTAGGGTTCAACCAGTGTATAGGTCGGGCTCTTGACGGCACCCTCGTGGCCAAGCCCTCTCATAACACCACGGCTCAGGGTCGTCTTGCCCATCCCCCCCAATTCGCCGTCGAGAAAAACGGTGAGGCCTTCCCGGGCATGACTGGCCAACCGGGCCAACTCACCACCAAGTTTTTCCGTCTCGGCCTCATCTTCCAGAAACAACCGGCGTTCATTACCAAAAATACTCATCGATTCCCCCCCCGGTCACTAAAACATTCAGGCCGCTCCGACCTTACCAGTAACTGTGCCACGCTTCGATCACATCAGCCGGGAGCAGCCCCCCCATATAGCCTTTATTCTGCCCCCCCGCCTCATCCGCGGCCGCCAGATGTAAAGCCGCTGAAGCCATTACCGCCTGACGGGCGGACGGAATTTGCCCGAGAAATGCCCCCCCCAGGATGCCCGACAGCACATCGCCCATGCCCCCCCCTGTCGCCATCCCCCCCGGATTACCGCCCGGTATTATGCCGGGCACTCCGCTGCCGGTGGCAACAACCGTACCCGCACCTTTGAGCAGGACAATGCCATGCCACAGCTTCTGTATGCGTGCTGCCGCTCCCATCCTGTCCGCCTCGACTTCCTGAACACTACAGCCCAGCAGCCTGGCCGCTTCTCCCGGGTGGGGGGGCGTCAGCACATGGTTGTCCGCCGGCGACGGGGGGGCGCGGTCGGCCATGATATTGAGTGCATCTGCGTCCAACACTCTGGGCTTGCCACTGGCAATAACCTGCTGCAGCATTTGCTGTCCCCCCCAGGCGGACTGGCCGATCCCGGGTCCGCAGACCACGACATCGGGTTTCTCCAGTAAAGCCGGCAACTCAGACCCGTGGGTTACACCCCCCCTGACCATCAACGACGGACAACGAGCCAGCGCAGCGGTAACGTATTCCGGCCGGGTGGCCAATGACACCAACCGGCGCCGGCCCTGGAGGCCGCCTCTGCAGCCATGATACCCGCCCCCCCGCCGAAACCGTGATCTCCCGCCACCACCAGGACATGACCGAACATGCCCTTGTGGGCGTTAGCGGGGGGGCGTTCCGGCAACCAGGACTGGCATCGCGCCCAGGGATAAAGCTCGGCCAAGGGCATTTCCCCCCCGCTCTGCTGACCGGCGTTAATCGCCCCCCCCAGCGCTTCAAACATTACCTGACCACAGACACCCGCGCCTGCGCCGGTGAAGAGGCCAGTCTTGGCGCCGATAAAAGTGACCGTCACATCGGCATGCACCACATCCCCCCCTGTCGCGGCACCGGTTGTGGCATCCAGGCCGGACGGCAAATCCACCGCCAATACAGGCTTTCCGGATTGGTTCAACTGACCAATAACATTGGCAAAGGGCTCCCTGGGCGCGCCGGTTACTCCGGTACCGAGCATGGCATCTACCACCACCGCAGCGCTATCCATCCGCGCTTGCAAATCGGCATCGGACAGGGCACTGCCTTCAAGAATCTCGACACCATCGGCCCGGGCTTTCTGGCACGCAGACCGGGCGTCGCCCGTGAGCTTTTCCGTCGGCGCCACGGCAACACACGCCACATCAATGCCATGACGCTTAGCGTTGGCGGCCACCAGGTAACCATCACCGCCATTATTGCCAGCTCCGCACAACACAAGCACAGGCTGCGCACCAGGCCAGAATGCCACCAGATGGCGGAACGCCGATCTGGCTGCCGTTTGCATCAATTCGAAGCCATCCACCCCCCCCTGCTGTTCAATCAGATAGCGATCCATCGCCCGCACCGAGTCGGCGGAATAGAGCGCTTCTGGTAGACTGTGCTCGGAAACAGAGGCATTTGCCGGGAACTCCCAGATACAGAAACCGGTTTAAGAAAATTGGCCAGATACCTGTAAAGCATAGCAAAACAGGAAAAAAGGTCATAACTTAATCAAATTAAATCTTCGCAGGGCCGCACCTGCCAGTAGTCCACTATGGCCGTTACCCCCCCAGAACACCCAGCTTCAGAAACGCTCCATACAGAGCTCGCGGACCTGCCTGCACAGATCCGCCGTTGGGCACGGGAGCTGGGCTTTTCCGATGCCGGGATTACCCAGGCGGAGACGGGGGGGCCTCACGCTGAACGCCTGCAGCGCTGGCTGGCAGCAGGTTACCACGCCAGATGGCCTACATGGCCGACCATGGCGACAAACGTTACACACCCGACTCCCTGGTACCCGGGACCACCCGGGTCATTTCCGTCCGACTGGATTACCTGCCAGCACCTGACAACCCGAAACAAGTGCTTACTGACCGGGAACGGGCCTACGTTACTCGCTACGCCCTGGGGGGGCGCGACTACCACAAACTGATGCGCAAACGCCTGGCCACGCTGGCAAAATGGATTGACGAGGCTGTCAACGGCTATGACTACCGGGCATTTGTCGACAGCGCGCCGGTACTTGAGCGCGGACTGGCGCAACGGGCCGGACTGGGTTGGATTGGCAAAAACAACATGCTGATTCACCCCCCCAAAGCCGGTTCGTTCTTTTTCTGGGTGAAATCTTCACCAATGCCCCCCCTCTGCCCCCCCTGGATGCACCGTTCGACAGCCAACACTGCGCTCTTGCGCTGCCTGCCTGGACGTATGCCCGACCGACGCCTTTGTAGGCCCTCACCTACTGGATGCCCGGCGCTGCATCAGCTATCTCACTATTGAACTGAAAGGACCGATCCCGGAGGAGCTGCGTTCACAAATGGGCAACCGGGTATTCGGCTGCGACGATTGTCAGTTGGTCTGCCCCCCCTGGAACAAGTTCAACAAGCCCACCGACGAGGAAGACTTCAAACCGAGGCATGGTCTGGACAATTCATCCCTGGCGGAGCTGTTCCTGTGGACCGAGCAGGAGTTTCTGAAGCGCACGGAAGGTCAGCAATACGGCGCACCGGCTATGAAAACTGGCTCAGGAATCTGGCGGTGGGACTGGGCAACGCCCCCCCCAGCACCATTCCGGTGGTGGAGGCACTCAAAGCCCGGGCCGACCACCCGTCGGAACTGGTCCGCGAGCACGTGGCCTGGGCCTTGAAACAGCACGGACTATAGCTTGAAGAAATGATCCCGGTAGTGACGCAGTTCATTGATGGAGTCACGGATATCGTCCAGAGCCAGATGACTACCCTGTTTCTTGACTCCTTCCAGCACGTCCGGGCGCCAGCGGCGGGCCAGCTCCTTTACCGTTGAGACATCGAGATTGCGGTAGTGGAAGAAGGCTTCCAGTTTGGGCATGTATTTCACCAGAAACCGCCGATCCTGACCAATACTGTTGCCACAGAGCGGGGGGGATTGGCCTGGCTCCAGATGTTTGCCCAGAAACTCGAGGGTTTGCTGCTCGGCCTCTGCCTCGCTGATGGTACTCTCTTTGACCCGTTGGGTCAGACCACTGGCACCATGGGTGCGGGTACACCATTCATCCATCTGCTCCAGCAGGCTGTCGGGTTGATGAATGGCAATCACCGGCCCCCCCTCTGCCACGATATTCAGCTGGGAGTCGGTGATGATGCTGGCCATCTCGATAATGCGTTCTTGCTCGGGATCCAGACCGGTCATTTCCAGGTCAATCCAGATCAGGCGGTCGCCGTTACTCATCTCGCTGTTACCTATGCCGTTTTGTCGGGTGGATGAAGTTCTGTGTATTGTCCACGATTCACGTATGATGTGATACCCAAACGCCGGTTAACCGATTGAACGCAGATGGCAAAACGACGATTGAACAAACGCCAGCAATGGCGCATCGAAAAGATCCAGAAAGAACGGACGGTGAGAGCTGCACGCAAGGAAAAAGCGGTGGAAGAACAAGCCGCCGCCGGTGAGCTTGGTCCTGAGCAGAATGGACTGGTGATTGCTCACTACGGCCAGCAACTGGATATCGAGGCGCTTGAAGGCCCGGAATCCGGGCAGGTGTTCCGCTGTTTCGTCAGAGCCAACATTGACAGCCTGGTGACCGGAGACCGGGTGGTCTGGCGCCCGGGCAAAAGCAAAACCGGCGTGATTGTTGCCCGCTGTGAACGGGAAAACCTGCTGCAGCGCCCGGACAACTTTGGCGCGCTAAAACCGGTGGCCGCCAATATCGACCATATCATTCTGGTAATTGCCCCCCCCGAGCCCGAGCCCCCCCACGACAACCTGATCGATCGTTATCTGGTGGCGTCTGAAAGCTCTGACATTCCGGCGGTAATCCTGCTGAACAAGACAGATCTGATTAACGAGACAACCGGGATCAGATCGAAGCCCTGCTGGCCAGATATCAGGCGCTGGGCTATGAGGTGGCGCGCACTTCAGCCGCAGAAACCGCCGGAATGTCAGCCCCCCCGGAAGTAGAAGCTCTGGTGCGGAATCAGACCAGTGTCTTTGTGGGTCAGTCCGGCGTGGGCAAGTCTTCCATCATTCAGACACTGTTACCGGATGAACTGCTACGGGTGGGCGCGGTCTCCGAGAGTACCGGCAAAGGCGTGCATACCACCACCACGGCAAAACTGTTCCACCTGCCCGGGGGGGGCGATCTGATCGATTCTCCGGGTATCCGGGAGTTCGGTCTCTGGCACATGACGCCGCAGGAAGTGGAATACGGCTTTCGGGAAATCCGGCCGCTGATCGGGCTCTGCAAGTTCCGCAATTGCCGGCACATGGGAGATCCGGGCTGCGCTCTGGACGCAGCAGCCGAGGCTGGCGAGATTTCAGCGGAACGCCTGAAGAGCTTTCATCGCATCCTTCAGGATATGACCGATCAGCAGGCTCGTGGTCTCAAGCTCACCTGAACCCACAGAACCAACGCTACCAATTCAGCTCACCCGGAGCGGGCTCTTCTTTCGGTTGGAACCAGTCGCCACCTTCCAGCTGTTCCAGAGCCTGCTGCTCCTGCTCCTCCGTCGGGCGAGTAAGATCAATCAGCGGCTGATCGGAGCGCCCTGCCCCCCCGGTCTCGATACTGTCGGCGGTCTTTTTGTTCAGAACAATAATGGAAATGCGACGGTTCACCGGAGCCGTGGGATTACTCCTGTCGAACAGCACCGAATCACTCAATCCCACCACCCGGCGATCTGCTCCAGCCGGACGCCGCCAGCCACCAGCGCTCGACGCGCTGTGTTAGCGCGATCTGCCGACAACTCCCAGTTGGTGTAACCCGGTCGGCCACTAAACGGCGTGGCGTCGGTATGACCTGTAATGCTGAGCTTGTTGTTGACTGACCCCCCAGGGTCTTGGCCAACTCAAACAGAATGTCCTGAGAGTAGTACTTCAACTCTGCCCGGCCACTGTCGAACATGGGCCGACCGGACCGGTCTACAATCTGAATTCTCAGGCCTTCGTCAGTAATATCGATCAGCAACTGATCCTTGAACTCCTGCAGGGTCTGATTCTGCTCGATCCGTTCCTGCAACTCCTGGAAAAGCTCCTGCATTCGGCGCTGCTCCAGAGTGTCCGCCAGTTCATCCACCACCTCGTCTTCAATCTGAATGGTGCTGGCCTCCTGATCCTGGGTAGATTCCTCAATGACCGAGGCACTGCCCTCAAGGTCTACCGGGTTGGGCGAGCCGCCTTCGGTAAAGCAACAGGATCCTTGAAGTAGCCTTCGACCGCCCTTTTCTGTTCGGGGGGGCTCGCCGTGGCGGTGAGCCAGAGCACCAGAAAAAAACGCCATCATCGCGGTCGCAAAATCGGCAAACGCAACTTTCCAGGAGCCGCCGTGATGCCCGCCGACAACCTTTTTCTTGCGTTTGATGATGATCGGCTGTTCTTCCAAGATACTCTCCGAGGCTAACCAGGCTTTTTGTTACTTTGAGCGAACGTGGTCATTGAGCTCCTGAAATCCCGGTCGCTTTTCGGTAGGGAGTGCCTTGCGCCCAAATTCGATTGCCATTTGGGGGGGAGCCTGTCCTGACACCGTCGCGACAATGGCCGATTTAACACATTCGTAGGCTTTCAGCTCATATTTGGCGGCATGCTCAAGCGCAATCGAGGTTGGCCCGACAAAACCATACCCCCCCATCCAGATGCCCAGAAAGGTACCAACAAGTGCGGCCGCAACGCTCAAGCCGATTTTCTCCGGCCCTTCCGTGAGGAACCCCCCCATGGTGATAACGATCCCGAGCACGGCGGCAACAATACCCAGCCTGGCAGAGCATCAGCAATCTTGTTGACCGCATGAGCAGGCTCTTCAAGCTCGTGCTGTCGATTTTCGATTTCGTTTTCCATCATACCTTCCAGCTCATGAGGCGCCATGTTTCCAGAGCTGATGATACGCAGGTAATCGGTGATGAAATCCAACAGGTGTTTGGATTTCATAATGGCCGGATAACGACTGAAGATCTGGCTCGACTCCGGATTATCGATGTCCTCCTCAATGGCCATGACGCCCTGCTTGCGGGACTTGTCGAACACCTCATAGAGCAGACTTAACAAATCCATGTAATAGGATTTATTGAAAGGAGACCCGGTCAGCAACCGGATACACGCCTGAAACACCTCTTTTACCGTGTGTAACGGGTTGGCGATGATAAATGAACCAACGGCCGCTCCGCCGATAATCAGGATTTCTGTCGGCTGCCACAAAACCGCCAGATTGCCGCCGTGCAGAACGTACCCACCAAGAACGCACGCAACAACGACCACAGCTCCAATGATCAATAACATGGTGACTATGCACGCCTTTTGTCTGGTTAACGGCCGGGGGGGCCGGTTACTACCCGAAGCTGGCTCAGCCGGGAACACCCAAAATGTGATCTGATAATAGCAAGCATCAACCGTAACAGCGAAGCTGTGAAACAATTTCTATACACTGCGCCGGGTTTGGTAGACTACCGCGCTTTATGATCGCAAGAGTCTCCCGGAATGCTTGATAAACTGTTTGTTCTTAGCCAATACGTCACACCCCCCCAGCTGGCGGTTTCCCGCCTGGCAGGCCGTCTGGCCGACAGCGAGAGCACTCCAGCCCTGAAAAACCGTGTGATCAAATGGTTTATCGGCCGCTATGGCGTGAACATGAGCGAGGCCGCTGAGCCAGACTTTACCGCCTACCCCCCCACGTTCAACGCGTTTTTTTTACCCGTGCACTCAAGCCGGGCGCTCGCACCATAGACCCCCCCGCACCGGAAACCCTCACCAGCCCGGTGGACGGCGCCATCAGCCAGATTGGCAGATCAGCACAGACCGTGTATTCCAGGCCAAGGGACAGTCATTCAGTCTCACTGAACTGCTCGGCGGCGATGACGAACGGGCCGAGCCCTTCCGGGAAGGCGAGTTCGCCACTATTTACCTGTCGCCCAAGGATTACCACCGTATTCACATGCCCATGGCTGGCACCCTGAAAGAAATGGTCTACGTACCCGGGAAGCTGTTCTCAGTCAATCCGGTAACCGCCGAAAATGTGCCGAACCTGTTCGCCCGAAACGAACGGGTGGCTTGCCTGTTCGACACCGAGGCGGGCCCCCCCATGGCTATGGTATTGGTCGGCGCGATGATTGTGGGCAGCGTGGAAACCACCTGGGCCGGCGTGGTAGCGCCCAATTCCGGCAAAGTTATGCAATGGCAGTACCACGGAGACGATGCCGTTACGTTTGAAAAAGGTCAGGAAATGGGCCGTTTCCGCCTGGGCTCAACCGTCGTGCTGGTGATGCCCAAGGGTGCAGTTAAATGGCAACCGAACCAGGTGGCCGAGAAAACGGTACAGCTGGGTGAAGCCTTCGGCAAACTGAACGTCAAATAGCAGGCTCAGGCCCGCTCAATCGGAAACGCAATCACGTCCTGAATATTGCGACTGCCCAGCTTGAGCATCAACAGCCGGTCGAGTCCCATGGCCACACCGGCGCATTCCGGCAGGCCTGTCTCCAGCGCCGCCAGAAAAGGCTCGTCCAGCGCCATCTCCGGCTTGCCACTGGCACGCCGGAGCCGGTTATCCGCGGCAAAACGGGCTCGCTGATCGGCCGGATCCGTCAACTCCCAGTAACCGTTACACAGCTCGAGACCATTGATGTAGAGCTCAAACCGGTGCGCCACTCTAAAGCCCTGATGCTCAGAGATGCGCGCCAGAGCTGCCTGAGAGGCGGGATAGCGGTTAATGAAAACCGGTTGCTCTCGGCCCAATTCCGGTTCCACCACGAAACTCATCACCAGATCCAGGCAGCCATCCCGGCCGAGGCCGGCCAGCTGTTCCGGCTCCAGCCACTGTTCACAGTAGCGTTCAAGGTCCCGGTCGGTGATGGTCATCGGGTCGATACCCGCAATGGACTGCATCGCCTCACGGTAGCTCAGGGTTACCGGAGGCGAGCACTCCAGCCAGCCACAGACCAGATCCGAGACTTCCCGCATCAGTTGTTGATCGTCAAAGCCAACGCGGTACCACTCCAGCATGGAGAATTCCGGATTGTGACGTTTGCCGCGCTCACCGTTACGAAACACTCGGGCAATCTGGAATATTGATCCTGAACCTGCGGCCAGCAGCCGCTTCATGTGATACTCAGGGGGGGACGTCTGCAACCAGCCCCCCCCTGAACGCCGCCAGCGTCGACCGCAGAGGGAATGCCGTCGAGATTGACGTCGGTTACGCCGTGGCGTCCCAGTACCGGGGGGGTTTCTACCTCCAGCACCCGCCGCTCAGAAAAAAAGCCGCGCACGTGGGCCAGAAGCTGTGCGCGGCTTTCCAGAGCGGCCCGGGAGCAGAGGGCTGCCAGACAGGGCGATCAGTCATGATCGATGATCAGCTGCTTTTGACACGGT
>JDSH01000035.1_pt1 | contig 58876 bp, 80 predicted proteins | sample 199451 | NCBI WGS metagenome assembly JDSH01 (sample SAMN02584198, study PRJNA231836) | bioreactor metagenome | isolation source: continuous culture bioreactor electron acceptor NO2- transfer2 day 38 after... | place: Germany: Bremen | reverse complement strand
CCCCCAAACCAGCCAAAGGGACCGAAGTGACCACACCAACCGCCAAAACCACCCCCCCCTGGACGCCTTCCGCCGCGCCAGAAGAATGTGGCTAAAAGGGGGGGAAAAATCAGCCTGGCTGCCCTCGCCGACGACCTCCACATCGGCCGCGCCACCCTGTTCCGCTGGGTTGGTAACCGCGACCTGCTGATTGGTGAAATTCTGTGGTCCCTGTACGAGCCCCCCCTGTACAAAGAAGCCCGCGCCGTTACCCCCCCCGGCCATGGCGTCGACTACGTGGTGGGCGTGTTCCGCCACATCAACATGACCATCCTGCACTTCGCCCCCCCGCTGCGAAAGTTCCTGCATCAGGACCCGGAATACGCCCTGAAAATGCTCACTTCCTCCCACTCCACGCTGCACGCCCGCACCGTGGAAGTGAACACCCGCCTGCTCAAAGACGAAGTGCGCGCAGGCCATCTGAGCCCACCCATGAACATCCAGAGCTTGTCCTACTTCATGGTACGAATCGCCGAATCCTGCCTGTACAGCGACATCATTGGCGGCCGCGAACCCCCCCGCGATGAAGAGCTTGAGGATGCCTGCACTGCCGTGCGCATATTACTGGGCGGAAAGGTCTGAGCTCCTGATACCGCTGGAAACCTGGCCAGCCTGGGATTACTCTTTGCTGACAGTCACAGGAAATCACCAGCAAGGAGTGCACCATGAACCACCGCAACACCCAACCGCGCCTCAACGTGCTGCAAGCCGGCCTGCTGCTACTCAGCCTGGCCCTGGCACCGTTAGCCCACAGTGAAAACCTCACCGAGGACGATGTCACTTCCTTCATCGCCAGCATGGAAGCCATGCAGCCCCCCCTGATCGACAAGCATCAGGACTTCATCGAATCCATCGAAGATCCAGCCGACGATGAGCGGGAAGTGGATTTCGCCCGGATGATGTCCTCGATGGTGGACGAAGTGAAAGGGCACGAAATGTACGATGACCTGGACGACCTGGTCGATGACTTCGGATTCTCCAGCCCGGAAGCCTGGGCCCGCAAAGGCGACCGTATCGTCAGCGCCTGGTTTGCCATCGAAATGGAAGCCCAGCCCGACATGGCACCGGATATCGCGGAGATGGAGCGCGCCATTGCCGAGATGGAAAACAATCCCGACATGCCCGAAGCCGCCAAAGCCCAGATGCGCGAAATGATGGAACAGATGATGGTGACCGTCAAAAGCGCATCCAATGCGGCGAAGCAAGTGAGCGATGCCGACAAACGTGCTGTCAGGCCCCCCCACGTAGAACGCCTCAAGGCTGTGATGGAGCAGGACGAGAGCGACTACGAATAACACGCTCCCCCCCAAAAACAAAACCCCCCCGGTACTGTCGCCAGCACCGGGGGGGTTTCTTTTTGCTGCCTGAGCAGCGAGGCAATCAGGCCGTCAGGTTGTAAACAAACACGATCGCCACGGCAATCGGCGTCACAAACCGGATCAGGTTGTACCACAGGCTGAACGCGCCACCCTGCAGGGCCAGGTCGCTCTTCAGCGATTCCTTGGCCACAAACCAGCCCACAAAAATGGCGGTCAGCAGGCCAGACAGTGGCAGCATGATGTTGGCGGTGAAGTAGTCCAGCAGGTCGAACACCGTCTTGCCTTCAAAGGCGGCAAACATGCCCAGCGGCGTCACATCAGACCAGACGTTCAGGGACAGAATGGAAACAATGCCCAGCGCCCAGCACAGCACGCCCACCAGAATAGCGCTGCCGGTGCGGGCCAGGCTGGTTTTCTCTTCAACCCACTCAACCACCGGCTCCAGCAGGGAAATGCCAGAGGTCCAGGCAGCAAACAGCAACAGAACGAAGAACAGGGTGCCGAACAGGCTGCCCATGGGCATGTTACCGAACGCCAACGGCAGGGTCTGGAAGATCAGACCGGGGGGGCCGGCACCGGCTTCCAGGCCGTTGGCAAACACTACCGGGAAAATGGCCAGGCCCGCCAGCAGTGCCACCACAGTATCCATGATCGCCACACTGACGGCAGTTCGGCCGATGGAGACATCACGGCCCAGGTAGGAACCGTAAGCATCATGATGGCCATACCCAGGCTCAGTGTGAAGAAGGCGTGCCCCCCCAGGGCAACCAGTACGCCTTTGACCGTCAATGCCTCAAAATTCGGGGGGGTGAACAGGAAGCTGACCGCCTCGCCGAAATGGCCGGTCGTCGTCGCATAACCAACCACCAGCAACAGCAGCAGGAACAGCGCCGGCATCAGGATGGTAACCGCACGTTCCAGACCGCCTTTCAGGCCCCCCCGGGAAACCACCAGCACCACCAGCGCCATGAACACCGTGTGCCAGGCCAGCAGCTGAATCGGGCTGCCCAGCAGGCCACCGAACAGCTCGCCCACAGATTCTGCAGTACCGCCGGTGAAATCGCCCATAGCCGCGTGGCCAATGTAGGAGCCGCCCAGCCACCGATGACCGAGTAGAACGACAGAATGATAAACGCAGCCAGCATGCCGACAATCGCCGACACTCGCCAGGCCGGCGACGCCAGGTTGCGCTCCGCCACCAGCCGAAAACTGGTAATGGGGGGGTTATGACGACCATTCCGGCCGATAAACACTTCCGCCATCATGATGGGAATACCGATGATGGCAATACAGAGCAGGTACACCAGAACGAAGGCACCACCGCCGTTCTCGCCGGTGACATAGGGGGGGAACTTCCAGATATTACCGAGACCAACCGCGGAACCGGTGGCTGCCAGAATAAACGCGAACTTGGAAGACCAGAGTCCGCGAGCCCCCCCGTTCCCGCTGTCTGCTGCGGAGTTGGACTGAGTCATGTGTTTGCTTCCTGTGCTTTTGGCTGAGGAAAATACGAATTGTCAGATCGCCCGGCACACGGCGTGCGGGCTATTGGGGGGGCGGGATTCTGCCAGCACTGGCGGCATGATGCCAGTGCCGAGGGGGGGCGAGCGCCGGAACAATTCATCGTCCCCCCCGGCGCCGCCCGGGAATGCTAATCATCGGGTTTTACTGACAAATCGGGCAATCAGGTCTTTCAGACCACCGGCCATCTGGCTCAAAGTATCGCTGCTCTGTTTTGCCGCATCCGCCTGTTCATCGCTCTGGTCAGCCAGGCTGGCAATATTCACCACCTGGCGATTGATCTCATCAGAGACCTGACTCTGCTCTTCAAACGCCGCGGACATAGTGATAAAGCTCTCGGAGATGCGATCCACCGAGCTGACGATGGCATTAAGCGCATCGGCAGCACCCTGCACCCGGTTCAGACCATCACTGGCAATCTTTTCGCCCGCGCGCACGGCGTTCACGGTTTCATCCACCTGGGCACGGAAATCCTCAATCACCTCGTGTATGCGTACCGTCGACTGCCGGGTCCGCTGCGCCAGTGAGCGCACTTCATCAGCGACCACAGCAAAGCCCCCCCGGCCCTGTTCTCCGGCCCGAGCTGCCTCAATGGCGGCGTTGAGGGCCAGAAGATTCGTCTGATCAGCGATTTCACTGATCAGATCTGCCGCCTCGCCAATGCTACGGTGGATTCGCCCAGCCGGCCCACCGAGTCGCCAATGCCCTGAACCTGATTCACCAGTTGCTGGATGGCCCCCCCCAATGCCTCACCACTGCGCTCGCTACCCTCATGGGCCTGGCGATTGGCCTGTTCCGCTTCCCGGGCATTGTGATTAACAGATTCGACCACCTCCTGGGTGGAGACGGTCATTTGGTTGATGGCCGAAGCGGTCTGGTCCGTTTCAGCGCGCTGCCGCGCAATGGCTGCTGCGCCCTCGGTAATGTAACCATGGGAAGCGTGAACCTGCTCAAGCAATTGTTCGGCCTGATCATCTATGCGGGCCAATGCGGTTCGGATTCTCGCCTCCTCACTCACCAGCATCAGTGCCAGCCGGGACATCAGTCCGCGCTCATCGCTGTAGGTTCGGGCAACGATAGGGTCCTGGAAGGCATCCGGACGCAGTTCCAGCAAGCTCTTGAGCCGGTTGGAAAGCGAGGTAAACACCAGACCAAAACCCAGAACGTGACCAACCACTACCAGAAGCACGGCCAAAGCCGGAGACTCGAACGCAAGGCGCCCAGACTCAAGCCAGGGACACCATAAAGGGCCAGCCTGAACGGACCATGGTCAGAATCCGGTTGCGCCAACCGGAACTCAACCCACCCTCAGAGATCTCCTTATACAGCCGTTCAGCACGGGCAATCTGCTCCCGGGTAGCAGCGACCCGCACGGATTCATAGCCCACCATCTGGCCATTCTCCCAGATTGGCGTGGCGTAAGCGCTCACCCAGTAATGGTCACCAGACTTGGCCCGGTTCTTCACAACCCCCCCCATCCAGGCCTTGCCGGCTTTCAGGTATTCCCACATGTCAGCAAAAACCGCCGGGGGGGGCATATCCGGGTGCCGGATAAGGTTATGGGCCTGACCGATCAGTTCGTCCCGGCTGTAACCGCTGATGGTGACGAAGTCATCATCACAGTAAGTAATCACCCCCCCCTTGAGAGTGGTCGTACTGATCAACCGCATTCCTTCAGGGATGTGGATCTCGCGCTGAGTGACAGGCAGGTTCTTGCGCATGGGGGGGAACTGTTCGTCCGTTGGCCTGATAAAATTTAACGGCGACAGCTTAGTTATAGATATATCAATGAAATAGCGAATGGGTTACGCCGTGTCCTATTCGTGTAACGGCAACAGGGCACGGCACTTGAGAAAAAAATGCAGATAGCTCAGGATGATGCGACCAGCTTTGCCCTGGGATGATAGCGAGCATTCACCCACAGAGAGAACCCGATCACCACCCCCCCACCAACGGCCAGGCGCAGCAAATCTGCATCCCGGTTCCAGATCAACAGATTCACCAGCAGGCCGGCGGGCACAAGGGCATTGTTCATCACCGCCAGGGTGCCGGCATCTACCTTGCAGGCGCCGCGATTCCACAGGTACAACCCCCCCAGGCCGGATGCCGCCAGGCCCAGCCAGGCAAGAATGCCCCCCCACTGCAAGGGCGTTGAGGGCAACTTGTCCGGATTACCGAAAATCAGGAACGATGGCAGGGCGATAATCAAGGCGCCAAAGAAGAAATAACCGAAGGTGCGATACCCTGGCAACGCCAGCGGGTAACGTTGCATCACGTGCTTGTAGCCCACCTGCCCGGCGGCGAAGGTGAAGTTGGCCACCTGCAGCAACAGGAACCCGGTAATGAAATCCTCACTGAGGCCATCGTACCGGATGATGCCGGCACCGAGTGTGGCAATAGCCGCAGCCAGCAACGCCACCGGTGAAAACCGGCGGGCCAGGGCATCATCCACCAGAGTCACGTACAGAGGCGTAAAAATGGTAAACAGCAACACTTCCGGTACCGTCAGGTAACTGAACGAGCGATACAGGCACAGATAGGTGATGCCGAACTGCAGCATACCAGTCACCAGTATGCCCAGCTTCATACCGGAGGGAACACCGCGCCAGCGGGTAAACGGCAGGAACACCAGGGCTGCCAGCAAGACCCGGCTCAATACCGCGAAGTCGCTGTCTACACGGCCAGCCAGGAACTCGCCGATCAGACTGAACGAAAAGGCCCAGAGTACGGTTACCAGAACCAGTAAGACCATCGATTGCACCACCCCCCCTGTTGTATGCCGGGTGCCTACTTTACTGCTTTACGGTGGGTTTTGCAGCGGCGGCAGACGGGGGGGAACCCCCCCCTATAAGCACGAGTCCGCAGGCTGAGGTACCATGGCCGGTCCTGTACCAGTGCCACGCTACAATTCCGGAAAGACCAGAGCGCCATGGACGAAACCCATCAGCCACTACCCGAAGCCCGCCAGCCGCTGATTCAGCGCACGCTCGCCGAATGGAAAACACTGGCCATTCTGGGCGGCCCGATTCTGATTGCCCAGGTGGCGCAGATGGCCAATGGCGTGATCGATACCGTGATGGCCGGCCACGCCAGTGCCGAAGATCTCGCGGCCGTGGGTATCGGCAGCAGCCTGTGGATGCCCCCCCTTTTCCTGTTCTTCATGGGCCTGCTCGGCGCCTTGCAGCCGATTATTTCCGGCTATAACGGTGCTCGGACAACCCACAAAATCATGCCCGCCACCTGGCAGGGCATTTACATTGCCGCGGCCGGCACGGTGGTGATGGCACTGCTGCTGACCAATGTGCACCCCCCGTTCTGGCCCTGCTTAAACTGGACCTGCACACCGCCGGCATCACCCAGGGTTATCTGGACGCGTTTGCCTGGGGGGGTATTCCCGCGCTATTGCTGATTAACGCCCTCCGGGGGGGACTGACCGATGGCCTCGGCCACACCCGGGTAATCATGGCGTTTTCCGTGCTCAGCACCCTGATTAACCTGCCCCCCCTGAACTACATCTTCATTTACGGCAAACTCGGGCTTCCCGCCATGGGCGGTGTAGGCTGCGGCTGGGCCACGTCCATCTCCAACGGTATCGCCGCCGTCGCCATGCTGTTGTACCTGAACCGCAGCGAAACCTTCCGCCAGTTTCATCTGATTGCCGATTGGGTGAAGCCGGACTGGGCCGGCATTCGCTATATCCTGCGCATCGGCGTGCCCATCGGCTTCACCATCTTCGTGGAAGCCAGCATGTTTGCAGTAATCGCACTATTCCTGGCGCCGCTGGGCCCCCCGTGGTGGTCGCCGGGCATCAGATTGCCCTGAATGTGGTATCGCTGCTGTTCATGCTGCCGCTTAGTATCGGCATGGCACTGACGTTACGGGTTAGCTTCCTGGTGGGCGCGAGGGCCCCCCCGGATTCCGCCCGGCTGATCTCCCGCAGTTCGCTGATTCTGGCCTCGGCCATCGCGCTGCTGTTTGCTACTCTGCTGTTCGTATTCTCCGGCGCCATTGCCAGCCTGTATTCCGGCGATGCTGAGGTTCAGGCGGTCACCATCCGGCTGCTCACCTTCGCTGCCATGTTCCAGATTGCCGATGTTATCCAGGTAACCTGCATCAGCGCCCTGCGCGGCTACAAGGACACGCGCATTCCCATGTTTATCATGCTGTTTTCGTTCTGGGGGGGGTGGGCCTGCCGCTGGGGGGGTATGTACTGACGTTCACCGACTGGCTGTGGCCGGCGCTGGGCGCTGCAGGCTTCTGGGTAGGACTGACCGCCGGACTGACTTCCGCCAGCCTGTTACTTGGCTGGCGCCTGTTTCGTTTTCAGCCACCACCGGTTGATGAAAACAATCAACCCGCAGCCGTGGGCACCGGCTCCGGCATCGGCTGACCAACCTCCTCCGCATAAACAATCCGGTCACGCCCTGTTTCCTTGGCGGTGTATAGCGCGTTATCGGCCCGGGCCAGCCAGCTATCCACACTCTCGCCATGGCCCAGCAGGGCCACGCCAAATGAGGCGGTTACCGGCCGCCGGGGGGGTGTTTCATGTATTTGCGCAGCACCTGCTGAAGATTGTTCATGACCGCCCTGAGGTTGACGCCATCCACACCTGGCAACAGCAGGACAAACTCCTCGCCACCATACCGGAACAGCTGGTCGGAACGGCGGGTATTGCTCTCCAGCAGGGCCACCAGCTCGGTGAGCACATCGTCACCTACACCATGGCCATACTCATCGTTAATCTTCTTGAAGTGGTCGATATCCAGCAACACCAGAGCATAGGGCAGGCCGGAACGCTCAGCATTCGCAGCGGCCACATCCAGCTCTTCATCCATGGAACGGCGGTTCTTTACGCCGGTCAGCGGGTCGATGGTGGCCAGTTGCTCCAGGCGCCGGCGCTGGCTATGGTTGCGGTGGGCAAACACATAGGCGCAGGCACTGACCACCACCGCGGTAGAGGAGAATGACCACATCTGTTCCTGGCTGCTAAAGGCCAGCCCTACCACCATCATCGCCAGGATAGCGGACAGGTTAATACCGACCGCAATTCTCGGGCCGACCAGGAAGAAGGTGGTTACCAGGCAGGGATACAACCAGAACAACCCCCCCGGGTCCCCCCCGACAATGCTGCCAACCACTACAGCGCCGTAGGATGAAATTATCGCCATGACCAGACCCGTCCTGCGGGTATCTCCTGTGAACCAGGCATAGGCCATGCTCATCGCAATACCGCCAAGGATCACGCTATCCACCACGCCAGCCAGCAGATTACCCTGCATGAACCGCAGCACCGCAAACGGCGTAATGCCCACCAGCCGCTGATGCCCAGCAAGGTAATGATGGATAACCGAAAATCGTTTTTCAGGCGGTGAAACATGCAGCTCAGAGTCCGACAAAAGTCTGATTTAGGATTCTAGAATAGCCCAAGCTTTTCAAACGGTCGTTCCACGGCAACGATTCTTAACAAATCTACCACCAAAAGCGACAGAGTGTGATAAGAGTCACAGAAGGCTACCCAAGCTGGAGGGGGGGAATTGTACAAACGGGGGGGCATTTCATTGTTGTTTCTATTTATAGCGTCCATAATTTGCCCGTCGCACACCGACGGATTGTCTATACATGGATGCCAACAAAAACACGCCTTCCGATCCCGTTACCATTCACATCGTTGACGACGAACTTAATGCTCGCAAGGCCCTCCAACGGTTGCTCAACCGCGCCGGCTTTAACACGGAGCTCCATACCTCCGGTTCCGAATTCCTGGAGAACTATAACGGTGAGCCCGCGTGCCTGATTCTCGATCTCCATATGCCTGGCCTCCGAGGGGGGGAGAAAATCGTGGAGGAAATCCTGCAACGGAACCTGAATCTGGTGGTGCTGGTAGTAACCGGCCATGCCACGGTCTCCTCCGCGGTCTTTCTCACCAGGGCCGGTGCCATCGACGTTATTGAAAAGCCCTTCGATAACGAACATCTGCTGGAAACCGTCCGAATCATGGTCAGGAAAGCGCGGCGGGTATTCGCACAGAGGCTCTGGCTGAGGACTTCAAAGCCCGGATCGCGAGCCTGACCAGTAGAGAAAAAGACGTGTTTGATCTTTTGCTGGCCGGCTTCTCAAGTGCCGACATTGGCGAACAGCTAAACGTAAGCAAAAAAACGGTCGACATTCATCGCTCCCGGGTCATGACCAAGATGGGTGCCGCGTCGGTGGCCGAACTTATCGTCAGCTGGACCACTCTGATTGAACGGGATCAGGCACACCCAACGTCTGGCTCTCACCTCTGATACAAGCCATCCTAGACCTGCCCTTATGAACCACCTATAGGGACGCGTCCCTATTGTCCGCGCCACACCAAGCGGCGATGCTCTGCTCAACGAAAACGATATCAACGACAAAACAAAAGGTTGGGTTGCTGTAGTGCTAGAGGAAAAGAACGTAATAACGGGGGGGCTGCAGACTGAAACGTTGGCTTACAAAAAAAAGCATTTCTCAGGTTGGTATTTTCACCCAAGATGCCCTAAACACACAGTAAGCCCGCGCTTTGCCCCCCCTGAACTCAACCGATTGAGAGCGAGTCTGAGACATGACCGAAGCCACCAACATCCATTCCGATCCGGCAGTGTTGAACCAACGTCTGGAACAAGCCAACAAGCAGCTCCTTCAATCGGAGAAACTGGCTGCTATCGGGCAACTGGCGGCGGGGGGGGTTGCCCACGAAATCAATAACCCGGTGGGCTACGTTTACTCCAATCTGCAAAGCCTGGAGGGCTACCTGACCGACCTGTTCCGGTTAACAGACGCGGTGGATTCGGCCCAGTCTGTGGATGATCTGCGCCTGATCAAACAAAACATCGATTACGACTACTTGCGGGATGACCTTAAAGATCTGCTGGCCGAATCCCGGGAAGGCATTGAGCGGGTCAAAACCATCATCTCCGCGATGAAAGACTTCTCACACATTGAGGAAGAAGAGTTCAAACCGGCGGACATTCACAAGGGCATTGAAACCACGCTGAACGTGGTCAATAACGAACTCAAATACAAAGCCGAGATCATCCGGGAATTCGACGATCTGCCGGAGGTGGAATGCATCATTTCCCAGATCAATCAGGTGGTCATGAACCTGCTGGTGAATGCCGCCCATGCCATCGAAGAATTCGGCAAGATCACGGTCCGGACGAAACTCAACCATGATCAGGTGATCATCGAGGTGGAAGATACCGGCCAGGGTATCTCTCAGGAGCACCTGAACCGCATCTTCGAACCCTTCTTTACTACCAAGCCTATCGGCAAAGGCACCGGTCTGGGCTTGTCCCTGTCCTTCAACATCATTGAAAAGCATAACGGCCGGATTGAAGCCCGGAGCACACCAGGCAGGGCACCTGTTTCCGGATCACCCTGCCGGTAAACCAGCCTGAACGGAGCGACGATGACTGAGCAAGTACAGGGGGGGGAAACCAGTCAGCGCCTGCCCGAACAGGCCCGGGTGCTGTTGGTGGATGATGAAGAAAACATCCTCCGCAGCTTGCAGCGGATATTGCGCCGCGAGCCCTGGGAGCTGACTACCGCCAGCTCCGGTGAACAAGCCCTCGCCGCCATGGCGGAGCACAAGTATGACCTGGTGATTTCCGATGCCCGGATGCCAGGCATGGACGGCCCCCCCACACTACTGGCGGAAATTCGCCGCAAATACCCCCCCTGGTGTATACGCATTCTGCTGACCGGTTACGCCGACATCACCTCCACCATCAAGGCCATCAACGACGGCCAGATTTATCGCTACATCAGCAAGCCCTGGGACGACGATGAACTGCGGCTGACCATTCGCCAGGCATTGGCGTTTCAGTACTCCGAGCGCCGCCGGCTGGCGCTGGAAAAACTTACCCGCAAACAGAACAAGGAACTTCAGGCCCTGAATGCCAGCCTGGAGGACAAGGTGCGCGAGCGCACGGAAGAGCTCAAAGAAACCGCCGACATGCTGGACCTGGCCTACCAGGAATTGCGCCAGAGTTACGTAACCACCACCGAAGTGTTTTCGGCCCTGATCAACAAGCGCCTGCCCGCCAACCGGCAGCCGAACCCCCCCAAGGTAATCACCCTGGTAAAAGCCTATGCGGAATACACCCACATGGGCGAAGAAGAAAGCCTCAATCTGGCCATGGCCGCAGCCCTGTACAACCTGGGCAAGCTGAGCTGGCCGGACGAGTTGTTCACCGCTCCCTCAGACTTGCTGAGCAAAGACCAGCGGCTGGAATATTTGAAATACCCGGTGGCCGGCGAGCAACTGCTGATGGCGCTGGAACCCTTGAAAGACACTGCAAAAATCATCCGCCACCATCAGGAAAAATGGAACGGATACGGCGTACCCGACCGACTCGAAGCTGACGACATTCCGTTTGGTGCCCGCCTCCTGCGACTGGCCGTGGACTTTGTTGAATTGCAGTTTGGCTGGTACTCGAGCGCAAGGTCACTCGGGACAACGCCATCAAACTGTTGAAGAAGTACCGGGAACGCCTGTACGACCCGGAACTGACCGACCGCTTCATTGAAATGCTGATCGAACTGGCGCCAGATGTGGAGCACGAAGACCCCCCCAACATTCTGGTACTCGATACCCTGCGACTTAAACCCGGCATGGTGCTGGCCCGCAACCTCTACGCTCCTCCGGCATGCTGTTGCTGAACGAAGGCAAGGAAATGACCGCCGCGCTGATCGAGAAACTGGCCGCCTTCGAGAAGGGCGAACCGGACGGACACCGCTACACTTTGTATGTGCACAAACCCGAAGACGATGAAGATACGGAGAACCCGGCATGATCAGAATCCAGCTGGTGGATGACGAACCCAACATTCTGAGCAGCCTGAGACGCCTGCTGAAACCCCCCCAGGCTGGCAGGTGGACACCTTCAACCGGTGGAAGGTGCCCTCGGTGGCTTGCTGGAGCACGAGTACGCGGTGATTGTTTCGGATTACCAGATGCCCACCGCCGATGGCGTAACCTACCTGCAGTTTGCCAAGCAGAAACAGCCACACGCCATCCGCCTGGTGCTCAGCGCCTACGGCGACCGGGAATCCATGATCAAGGCCATCAACCAGGCCGAGGTTTACCGCTACCTGTCCAAACCCTGGGACGACTACGAAGTGGTTGCCGCCATCAAATCCGCCATCGACCTGTACCAGCTGCAGAAGGAAAACCAGCGGCTACGGGAAGAGAACGACGCCCAGCGCGCCATGATCAAGGCCCGGGAAGAAGAACTGCTGCGGCTTGAATCTGATAACCCTGGCATCACTCGCGTTCGCCGGGATGCCGACGGTTCCGTGCTGCTGACCGACGACTGAACCAAGTGAGCTCCAATGCCTGATTTCAGCCCGGATGACAACAAACTCGCCCTAAAGGTGGTGTTCTATGGCCCGGCCCTCAGTGGCAAGACCACCAACCTGATGCAGCTGCACACCCTGCTCAATCCGGAACGCAAGGGCGAGCTGATGGTGCTGGAAACCCGGGACGACCGCACACTCTTCTTCGACATGTTGCCTATTGGCCTGCGCGGCAGCTCCGGCCTGGACCTGCGCCTGAAACTGTATACAGTACCCGGGCAGGTGCAGCACGACAGTACCCGCAAAGCGGTGCTGTCCCGGGCAGACGGCGTCGTGTTTGTCGCCGATTCCCAACCCTCCCAGCAGGACAACAACGCCATCGCCTTCGGCAATCTTGAGGAGAACCTGGAAAAGGTGGGGGGGCTCGACATCGACACCCTGCCCATGGTGGTACAGTTCAACAAACGGGACATTCCTGGCGTAGTGCCGGAAGAGAAACTCCAGGCCACCTGCAGGCACCCCCCCCTGGTCACCGCTGGTGATGGCCTCCGCCCTTAGGGGGGGAGATGGCGTGCTCGACACTTTCCGTATCCTGCTGGATCGGCTGTACACCATTGTGGATGACGAGTTCCATCTGGACGCCGACCACGGCATCAGTCGTCAGGCCTTTATCGACCGCCTGAGCCGCAGCAACGAAGCCGAGGCCCGCCGTGCGTAATTTTGAAGACGATCCCACTCTAAACGACCTGCTCAGTGCCGAACAGCTAAGCCGGCTGAACCAGTGCCTGAGTGCGTTGTGCAGCGAACCGGTGACTCTGGCACAAACCCGGCCCGACGCTGACGCCATGCCGGTGGAATTCAACCTTGAAACCGTTGGCTGGCTAACCGGTGGTGCCAGTACGGACGAACGCCAGGCTGCGTCCGATCTGGTGAGTTTCCTGATGATGTTCATCGCCAAATACCGGTTGGCCGCCAACCTGCATCACGACACCACCGAAGCCAGCTACGCCGAATTGCAGCGCCAGAATGACGCTTTGCGGGCTTCCGAAGCCCGCTACCGGGAGCTGTCGGAACAACTGCAGCAGAGAGTGGACGAGCAGGTGAGCGTGATCAAACAGACCCAGCAGGAACTATACGAGAGTGCCCGGCTTCGATCCGTTGGCCAGCTAGCGGCCGGTGTTGCCCACGAAATCAACAACCCCCCCATTGGATTTATCAGCAGCAACCTGCGGGTGGCCCGGGACTACGTAAAAGAGCTGGGCGAGCTGTTGCCAGAAGATGCCGCCAACCAGGAACTGCTGGAAGACTTCAACGACCTGCTGAACGAATCCGTGGATGGTGCCAAACGCATTGCCAGTATCGTCAGCGATCTGAAAACCTTTTCCAGCATCGATCAGGCCGACTACACTCGCTGCAACATCAACCAGTTGCTGACCAGCGCCATTCATCTGGTGCAGACCGAATACCAGCATCAGCTGGACATCCTGGAACGCCTGGAGGAGCTACCGGATATCTCCGGCCACCCGTCGCGCCTGTCCCAGACCTTTTTCAATCTGCTGGACAACGCCGCCCAGGCTATCCGCGATGCCGAACCGGCAAAGGGCGCCGGTCGCATCCTGGTGAAAACCCGCGTTCACGACAACGCCATCGAAGTTCTGATTCAGGACAACGGCTGTGGTATACCGGAACGGACCGGCCCCCCCGAATCTTCGATGCCTTTTTCACCAGCCGCCCGGTGGGCTCCGGCACCGGCCTGGGACTGACCGTAGCCCGGGATACCGCCCGGGCTCATGGCGGCCAGCTGCAACTGGACAGTCGCGAAGGCACCGGCACCCGGGTGCTGATGAGCTTACCGATCACATAGGGAAACTGGATGGCCAAACGCTACGCCTCATTGTTCTACGGCAAAGACGCAGACGCCGACCAGAGCACCACCACCGAGCCCAAGAAGGCTCCCTACCGGCTGTTGCTGGTAGATGACGAACCCAACATCCTGGCCTCGTTGCGCCGGGTGTTCCAGCGTGAGAATTACGAACTGCTGTTTGCCCGCAGTGGCGATGAAGCCCTGGCGATCATGGAGAAACAGCCGGTGGAGCTGATCATGACCGACTTCATGATGCCGGGCATGAACGGCAGCGAACTGTTGCGGGAAGTACGTGAACGCTGGCCCCCCCAGACCATACGTATCATGCTCACCGGCCACGCCAATACCGATGCGGTGATGGGTTCCATTCGGGACGGAGCCGTTTACCGGTTCATTCTCAAACCCTGGAACGACGACGACATTCGCCTGACCATCGCCCTGGCCCTGGAGCAGTATGAACTGATCCAGCGTACCAAGGCCCTGGAACAAAAAACCCGGGCTCAGAGCAAGGATCTGGAAACCATCAGCAAGCTGACCGCCACTAATCGCAGCCAGCTGGCGATTCTGCTGCACAAGAAAGGCTGGCTGAACGCCCAGCAGATCCAGCAGTTACACCGGGAAATGCAGAGCAAGAAAAGCCCGGTTATCCGCACCCTGATGAAACACGACTGGGTGGATTTCCGGAAAGTCTTTGAACTGCTGCGGGACGACATGCTGTTTGAAGAAGTGGACCTGCGGGAATTCCAGCCCGACCCGAGCCTGCTCTCACTGATCCCCCCCCAGAAGATCTGTACCCGCCAGCTGGTGCTGCCGCTTCGCGCCCAGGGCCAGCGTTTGCGACTGGCCATGGTCGACCCAATGGATGTGAACCTGATTGACGAACTGGGGGTTCATGACCGGTTACACCATCCACCCCCCCCTGCTGTGTGAAACCGGCCAGATGCAGACGAAGCTGGCCGAAATCTTTGGCGAAACCCACGATCTGGACGACATCGCCACCAAGATCGGCACCGACGACCCGTACGAGGGCATCGAAATTGTCCTGGACGATGAAGCCGACCAGGAATCCCTGGAACAGTTGCTGGGCAGTTCCGAGGAGCCCCCCCCGGCCATCCGGCTGGTGAACGCCATCATTCTGGAAGCCCTGCGCCTTGGGGGGGCCAGCGACATTCACGTACACCCGCGAACCAAATCCCTGGTGGTTCGTTACCGCATCGACGGCGTGCTGCAGGACAAAATCCATATTCCCACCAATCTGCTGATGTCGGTGGTATCGCGCATCAAGGTGATGGCCGAGCTGGACATCACCGAGCGCCGCCGCCCTCAGGATGGCCGGATAACCGTAAAAACCCCCCCCATGCGCATTGTCGACCTGCGTATTTCCACCCTGCCCACCATTAACGGCGAAAAGGTGGTCATGCGGGTACTGGAGCGGCAATCATCGGCCCAGTCACTGTCGGATCTTGGCCTGTCCGACCACAACCTGAAACGGCTGATGCACGTCGTCGCCAAACCCCCCCAGGGCATTATCCTGGCCACGGGCCCCCCCACCGGCAGCGGTAAAACCACCACGTTGTATGCCCTACTGCAGCACAACGCCAGCCCCCCCGAGCGAAACTACGTCACCATTGAAGACCCAGTGGAGTTTCATGTGGATATGGCGGGCCAGGTACCGGTAAAAGACCGCATCGGGCTGGATTTCGCCAGCGTGTTACGGGCCATTCTGCGGCAAGACCCGGATGTGATCCTGCTGGGGGGGGAAATCCGGGATGAGGAAACCGCCGATGTGGCCTTCCACGCCGCCATGACCGGCCACCTGGTGTATTCCACCCTGCATACCAGTTCCGCCTCCGCCACCGTGGCAAGGTTGCTGGATCTTGGCCTGAAACCTATGTGGTAGCTTCAGCGCTGGAAGCCATCATTGCCCAGCGGCTGGTCAGGCGCATCTGCAACCACTGCCGGGAAGAAACCAAAGCTCCGCGGGACATCCTGGAACAACTGGCCCCCCCGAGTTTCTGAACCCCCCGATCTGAAATTTTACCGGGGGGGCAAGGGCTGCGAAAAGTGCCACAAGGGTTACAAGGGCCGGGTGGCCATTCATGAGGTACTGACCGTAGACGAACACCTGCGCGCCGCCATTACCGAAGGCGCCAGTGCCATGCAGATCGAGACCCTGGCCCGGGAGCAGGGAATGAAAGTGCTGCTGGACGACGGCCTGGAGAAACTGAAGGAAGGACTGACCACGCCGGAGGAAATCCTCAGACTGCTGGGGGGGCCGCAGGTGCTGAATGGTTAACTCCCGGAACTTTGCGGTTTTCTGGCTTTGCGCCGTTATTGCCCTGGCCATCGCTCTGGGCTCAATCGGGCTGGTGATTCTTTATGATGCCGCCACCGCCGGCATCTTCTCACCAGGGCGCATCAGCTCCGGCCTGGGGGGGGTGGGCTGATTGCGCTGATTCTGAGCATCGGCTTCTTAGCGCTGGCTTTTCAGCTGAAACGCCTGGCCATGATCGTTTCATTTGCGGTTCTGGGCTTATCCGTATTACTGGTAGTGCTTCCCGAATTCGCAACTACTGGCCCGCTCGCGGCCCTGGCCATCAAGCCATTACTATTGGTCGTCAATGTACTTCTGGCATTAAGTATCCTTACCGCTGTCGCTACCCGCAAAGGCATGCTCGTCGGTTGCCTTTCCGCCCCCCCGGTCATTATTGCCATCGCATTGTTGTCACTGCTTTCAAACTGGTATCCCGATCTGGCCAGTTTCAGTCTCGGCAGCATTGCCGAGTCCACCATCGTCGTCAGCCCTATGGTATTGATGGCGGGGGGGCTGACCCTGCCATTTCTGAGCCGGGTTGTTGAACTGGATCACGAACACTCCTATCGGGGGGGACTCGTGGCGGTTGGCGTTGTTGGCATTGTATTAACCACCTTCACCTGGCACTTCCTGCGCATGCAGCACAGCCAATACCTTCTGGAGCGCGCCAACACACTGGCCGATCAGATAGAGGCCGCCAGTGTCTCCACCTACAGCGTTAAACTGGCGCTGATACGACGTCTGGCCGAACGCTGGGAGTTACTGGATGGACTGCCGCCCCCCCAGCCATTCTGGCAGCAGGAGGTAAACAGCTATCTGAGAGACTTTCCGGAACTGCGACTGATCACCCTGCTTGACCCCCCCAAAATGAGGCCGGCCCTGGTCGAATCCCGGGATCTGGCCTATCGGTTCTGGCTGCACGACTTTCTGAGGAAGCCAGATCTGGAAGCCTGGTTGATGCACACCATCGAATCCAGAGAAGCACACCTGAGCCCGCCACTGATTACTCCTGAGGGTCGAATGCTGTCCGCCATTGCGGTTCCAGTGACCCCCCCTAAACCCGGTTTGTCATGGACGGTACTGGCGGTGGTTGATCTGGTTCACGTGTACGACGATATGACTCGCCACATCGATACCAAGCTTGCCATTCGCATATCCAGTGAAGGTCAGAATATCTACACCACTGGAAGTTCAGCAGACCAGACAAAGAAGAACCTTCTTGTTACCCGAGGGATTCACGCTCATCACGACAGCAACTGGCAGATTGATATCAGTCTGCCTGATAGCCAACTACCTGGAGATGAGTTGTATCTGCCCCCCCCGCTAGTTCTATTCAGCGGTATTGGCCTCAGTTTTCTGGTGATGCTCAGTCATCTGTTCTGGCGTGAGTCGGAGCGCCGGTCCGATTCCCTGCAGTTATTGAACAACACCTTAAACTACCACCTGGAGCAGGAGCGGCTGCTCCGGCACACCAATGAACGAATTCTGGAGTTCTCCCGGGACATCCTTTGCTCCATCAGCCGTGATGGCCATTTCCTGCAGATCAGTCCTGCCTGTGAGAGCATCCTCGGGTATACCTCCGAAGAACTCGTCAACCAACACTACGACCTGATTCTGGTCCCGGAAGATCGCGCGTCGACCGAGAACGAAGTGCTGTTGCTGGTTTCCGGCGAACATGACCGCGCCTCCGGATTCCGCACTCGCCTGCAACACAAAGATGGCCACATTGTCACCATCTCCTGGACAGCCGAATGGTCGAAGGAAGACCAGGCGCTGTTCTGCGTCGGCCGGGACATTACCGACGAACTGGTGGCCGAGACCCTGACCCGGGAGCGAGACCAATTTTTCTCTCTGTCGCCCGACATGTTTTGCATTGTGGATCTGAACAGCTACTTCTTTGAGGTGAACAACACCTTTGTGGAAACCCTGGGGGGGTATTCCAGGGAGCAACTGCTTGGCACTTCCTACATGGAGCTTATACACCAGGACGACCAGAACAAGGTGATTGAAGCGGTTAAATCGCTGACCGAAGGTCACGATGTCACTGAATTGCAGGTGAGGGCCTGGACACCGCCGGGGGGGAGGAACACTGGCTCAACATTAATGCCATTCTGAGCGCCGACGACCTGATATACGTAGTCGCCCGGGACACCACCGAGCAACTCGAGATCGAACAAAAACTCCGGGAAAATGAAGCCCTGTTGAAAATGGCCGAGCGCGTGGCATGATCGGCGGCTGGGTGGTGGACCTGAGCACTGGAAAATCTACCTGGTCTGATGCCGTATGTGCCATACATGACGTGGATCCCGGTCAGGCGCCAGAGGTGAAAGATGCCATCAAATACTACATTCCTGAACACCGGGAGATTATCACCAACGCGGTGCAGACCTGTATCGACACAGGCATTCCCTTTGATGAAGAATTGCAGATCCGTACCGCCAAAGGCAGACTGCGCTGGGTGCGGGCCATTGGCCATGCGGTCAAGGGAACCGACGGCAAAATTACCAAGCTGCAAGGGGGGGCCTTTCAGGACATCACCGCCTCCCGGCAGGCCATGGAACAGATCCGACGTTTTGCCGAGCGCCAGTCCACAATCTTTGAGAGCATTACCGATGCCTTTTTCACCGTCGACAAGCACTGGAATTTTATCTACCTGAACCAGCGCTCCGAAGAGCTCCTGAAACGCTCCAAAGACGAATTACTGGGCCAGAATCTCTGGCAGATGTTCCCGGCCACCATCGGCACGGAATTTGATGAAAACTACAGGCATGCGATGGCATCTGGTGAATCTGTGGCCTTTGAAGCTACTACCCGCCACTGGACACCTGGTTTGAAGTCAGCGCCTATCCGTCAGAAGAAGGACTGGCGGTCTACTATCGCAGCATCAATGAACGCAAAGAAGCCCAGCGCAAACTTGAAGCCACCATGGAAGAACTGGAGCGCAGCAACCGGGAGCTGCAGGACTTCGCCTTTGTGGCCTCCCACGATCTGCAGGAGCCCCCCTTCGCAAGATACAGGCTTTTTCGGATCGCCTGATCAGCCGGTCTGAAAACTGGATGACCAGGAAAAAGACTACCTGCGGCGCATGCAGTCCGCTGCGAGCCGTATGCAGAGTCTGATCGACGACCTGCTCAGTTACTCCCGGGTCACCACCCGGGCCAAGCCGATGGTTTCCTGCAATACCCAAGCTATCCTTGAAGAAGTCCTTCAGGATATGGAAACCAGCATCGCCCGTGAACAGGCCCGAATAATAACCACTGAGCTGCCATCCACTTATGGTGATGCCACTCAGTTACGCCAGGTTATCCAGAATCTGTTGAGCAACGCGGTGAAGTTTCACGCACCAGATCGAAAGCCGGAGATTAGGATTGAGTCGGAGAATATTACCGACACCCACTGGACCATGGTGGTCCAGGACAATGGCATTGGCTTTGATGAACGATACGCTGAAAAACTGTTCCATCCGTTTCAGCGTCTGCATCAGAAAGACGGCTATAAAGGTACCGGTATAGGCATGGCGATCGTGAAGAAAATACTGGACCGTCACGGCGCCACGGTGACGGTAAACAGCAAGCCCGGTGAAGGCACCACCTTCCGGATCTGCTTCAAAAGGGGGGGTTAATGATGGTTACGGAAAAACGTATTCCCCCCCTGATACTGATTGCCGACGACGACCCGGACGATCAGTTGTTGATCCGTGAAGCTTTTGAAGAACGCTGTAAAAACTGCCAGCTCTGCTTTGTCTCCAACGGCGTTGAACTGATGACGTTATTGAAGGGTGAATCGGCGCAGGAATTACCGGAGCGATGTCCGGTGCCGGATCTGATCTTGCTGGATCTCAACATGCCCCCCCTGAAAGACGGCCGACAGGCGCTGACGGAAATCCGCTCAGACCCGGCTCTCAGGCAGTTGCCTACGGTGATCCTGACCACTTCCAAAAACGACGAAGACGTGAACTTCTGCCAGAGCCGGGGGGGTGCCAACGATTACATCGTAAAGCCCAACAGCTACAGCGAACTGCTGGCGATTGTAGAGTCCCTGAAGACCTACTGGGAAAACAACAACCGGGAACCAACACCGGAAAGTGATAACAATGACTGATCCGATACTCCGCGTCCTGCTGATTGAGGACGATGAAGACGATTACCTGATCACCCGCGATATGCTTGAGGAAGTCAGCCCGGTCAGCACCCGGCTGATCTGGCGTGACAGTCTGGCTGACGGGTTGAGCGCATTGCATGACAATGCCGTGGATATCGCCCTGGTGGATTTACGCCTGGGGGGGCCGGATTCTGGCCTGGAACTTATCCAGCAGGCGAAGAACGAAGGCATTACAACCCCCCCGTTTATACTGCTAACCGGCCAGGGCGACGATGAGCTCGATGCCCGGGCCGTAGAAATGGGCGCCGCAGACTACCTGGTGAAAGGTCGGCTGGATGGACACACCCTGCTGCGCAGTATTCGATACGCCATTGACCGGGCCACCGCCACCGAGAACCTGGCCAGCAGCGAGGCCCAGTATCGCCTTCTGTTCGAAAACAACCCCCCCGCGCCTATGTGCCTGGCGTTACCGGACAGCGGCTCTATAACTGCCCTCAACGCAGCCGCACGGCAACTTTACGGCCTGACCAATACCCAGGGGGGGCTTTCCCTTGCGGACCTCAGGGACGAGCAGGCCACCCTGATCAAAGATACCACCGGGATTGTACTGACCAGTGGCGCGCACCTGGAGCTGCACAAGACCCGGGATGGCCGGTTGCTATCGATTGAGGTAGTTTCTGAAAGGATCACCATCAATCAGGACGATCTGGAACTGATCACCCTGACGGACCGCACTGCGCAGATTGATAACAACCGGCAATTGCGGTTACTCAAGCGCTGTATTGAGTCCAGCTCAAATGGAATTGTGGTGGCAGATTATCAAGCCGACGACCTGCCCCCCCTGGTTTATGTAAACCCCCCCACCTTTGAACGCATTACCGGTTATTCCAGTGAGGAAGCCCTCGGTAAAAACTGCCGGTTCCTGCAGGGTGATGACTTCGACCTCAGTAATGAGCAGTCGCTTGAACAGATCCGCAAAGGTGTGAAGAACGGCCGGGATGTGTCTGTGGTGCTGCGCAATTACCGAAAAGACGGTACGCCATTCTGGAACGACCTTTACCTGTCGCCCATTCGCAATGACCAGAATGAGATCACCCACTACGTCGGTATCCAGAACGATATCTCAGAACGAAAATCCATTGAGAACCAGCTGGCCTACAACTCCAGCCACGATGTACTTACGCAGTTACCCAACCGCGCTTTACTGGAAGACCGTCTGACCCAAGCCTGCCAATTTGCCCGCCGCTATAACCGGCACGTGGGTGTACTGTTTATCGACCTGGACGGGTTCAAACTGATCAACGACTCCCTGGGCCACCGCACCGGAGACCAGATTCTGATTGAGGTAGCCACCCGACTGAAAAATCACTTACGGGCCGGTGACACGGTGGCCCGGGTCAGTGGCGACGAGTTTGTGATCACCCTGCCGGACCTGGCCCATCCCAACGACGCCCAACGGGTGGTGGAAGAAATCATTCATCTCTTGTCTGTGCCCTACCGGGTCGGCGGCGAGACACTGCATCTGACCGCCAGCATTGGCATGACCACATCAGACGGGGGGGATATTGCCGAACCTCCGGTGCTGATCCAGCAGGCCGACCTGGCCATGTATCAGGCCAAACAGTTGGGGGGGCGTAACACCTGGCAGTGGTTCGAAGAAGACATGAACGCCCAGGCCAACTTCCGGGTAAAGCTTCGCAACGAACTGCAGGATGCCATCGATAATGAAGCCCTGGTGCTGTATTACCAGCCGGTGATCGATTCCCGCAGCGGCCACGCCCGCTCCATTGAGGCGCTGGTGCGGTGGGAGCATCCCGAACGGGGGGGCATTGTGTCGCCGGTGGACTTTATACCCCCCCTGGCGGAGGAGACCGGACAGATCATTTCCCTGGGCAAATGGGTACTCAACCAGGCCTGCCGGGACATGGTGCGGTTACAAGCCCAGGGGGGTTCCGGAACTGTTCTGTGGCGGTCAATGTGTCACCGGTTCAGATTCGCAAGGAAGGCTTCACCGATACCGTACAGCAGGCTCTGAAGGCCTCCGGCCTGGCGCCAGAGGCACTGGAACTGGAGGTTGTGGAATCAGCCGTACTCTACGATACCGATCAGGTGATTCGAACCTTGCATGAACTGAGGGACATGGGTGTCCGGATCGCCATCGACGATTTTGGCACCGGCTTCTCCAGCCTCAGCTATATCAAGCTGATGCCCGCCAACAAAATCAAGATCGACCGCTCCTTTATCAAGGATGTGATCCAGAATCGCAGCGACGCTGCCATCACCCAGGGCGTGATTTCGATGGCCCATCACCTGTCCCTGGAAGTGGTGGCCGAAGGCGTGGAAACAGAAGCCCATGCGGCATTTCTGAGGCGCAATCACTGCGACCTGTTGCAGGGATATGTTTTCTCCCGGCCCATGCCGTTCGCCGATCTGCTGGATTACATGGCAAAGCACGGCAAGCCCAAACGCTCTGAGGCCGACGTTGACCACAATGACCAGAAAACCCTGCTATTGCTCGACGATGAAGCCAACATTATCCGGGCACTCACCCGCACCCTCCGCCGCGACGGTTACCGCATTCTCAGCACCACCAGTGTGCAGGAAGCATTCGAGCTGTTGGCCGGAAACGAGGTGCAGGTAATTATCTCGGACCAGCGTATGCCTGAGATGTCCGGTACCGACTTCCTGAGCGAGGTCAAAGCGATTCATCCAGACACCGTGCGGATTGTGCTGTCTGGCTATACCGATCTCAAATCGGTCACCGAGGCCATCAACCAGGGCGCCATCTACAAATTCCTGACCAAGCCTGGGACGATGGCCAGATTCGGGATCACATTCGCCAGGCGTTCCGATACCATGCTGCCATGCAGCAATAGGCGACAGGTCACTGGTAACCGGAAAAGGATGCCATTAGACTTGCCTGCTAAAGCAATATTCGGGAAACAGGATTTTGGTTGATCTGGTACGCATAGCCCCCCCCGGGGGGGCACTGACTATTGGCAAACCCCCCCTGCCCTGGGACGTTTTCGACGCAGAAGGCAATATTCTTCTGCGCCAGGGCTATGTGATTCAGACCAACGGTCAGCTGGAGCAACTGTTTGAACGAGGGCGATTCAAGCCCCCCCGGAAGATTGAGCGGCCGAAAGAGGAAACCTTTGAAGACCTGCGCCAGCGGAATCCGTTTGCAGAATACGGTGACTTGCTGACCACGCTGGAAGTCACACTCAACGCCATTACCTCGGAAGATCCCACCGCCCAGAAACGCCTGCTGGGTCTGTGCCGAATGCTGGATAAAACCTGCCAGGAGGCACCCGACGCCAGCCTGGCACTGGTGCACCTGTATTCCATCGGCCCACTATCCATGAACAGATCCTGTTCTACGGCATCCTGTGCCATTTCATCGCACGCCAGTTCGGGCTGGAGGAAAAGCGGGCCACCGTGCTCACCGCCGCCGCGCTCACCGCCAACCTCGCGCTGGTGCCTGTGGCAGACCAACTCAACGCCTCCAATACAGTGTTGACCGATGATCAGCGAGCGGTCATTCGCAAGCATCCAGCCCGAAGCATTCAGGCACTGACGTCGGCCGGCATCAGTAACAAGCTGCTGCTGCGTATCATTGCCCAACACCACGAACAGGCCGATGGCTCGGGATATCCTGAAGGCTCAGCGGTAGCGATATCCTTCCGGAAGCAGAAATCCTGGCCCTGGCCGAACGCTATGTGGCGATGATCACCAAGCGCGCTTACCGCGACCGGATGAACATCACTGAGGCCCGCAAGCTCATCGCCACCCTGGCGGACGGCAAGTTCCGGCCGGCGATTCCGCGTTCATTACTGCAGGTATTGGGGGGGGATCATCCTCCAGGCATGCTGGTACGGCTGGTAAACAACGAGGTGGGCGTTATTACCGTCGGGCAGTACGGGCACGCGGTCCTTATGTACAGGCGATATTCGGCCCCCCCAGAGGTAACCGCTACAGTGGCACCTTTGAGCGCGATACCAGCCTGCTGGAATACAACATTCGAGCGCCGGAAGAGCCCGAGATCATGCCATCCATGGATTTCAGCATGCTCTGGGGGGGCTTCCGCTCCTGAATCAGATCAGCCCAGTGCCCGGGCATGATGGTTCAGGTGATCGTCAATGAACGAGGCGATAAAGAAGTAGCTGTGGTCATAGCCCCCCCGATGCATACGCAGGTTCAGGTGATGATGAAATTTCTCACACACATCGGCCAGGGCATCCGGATTCAGCTGGCTGTCCAGAAACTCATCGGCCGTACCCTGATCCACCAGTAGCGGCAGCCGTTCCTTCGCCGTCGGAATCAACTTAGTGGCATCCCAGGCTTCCCACGCCGACTGATTGTCACCCAGGTATCCGCTAAACGCCTTCTGGCCCCCCCAGGGGGGGCAGGCCATGGGGGGGTTGGCAATTGGAGCAAAGGCCGATACCGACTTGTAATACCCCCCCGGGTTCTTCAAAGCCGCAATCAGAGCCCCCCCGTGCCCTCCCATGGAATGGCCACTGACCGAACGTTCGCCGTTCAGCGGCAACTCGTTTTCCACCAGCTGCGGCAGCTCCTTGACCACATAATCATACATCCGGTAATGCGGCGCCCAGGGCTGCTGGGTCGCGTTCACATAGAAACCGGCTCCGGAGCCAAAATCATAGCTGTCATCCTCGCCGGGCAGATTCACGCCTCGGGGGGGACTGGTATCCGGGCAGACAATGGCCAGGCCCAGCTTTGCAGCGAGTTTCTGGGCGCCGGCTTTCTGCATGAAATTCTGATCGGTGCAGGTGAGGCCCGACAACCAGTACAGCACCGGCACCTCTTTGGCCTGAGCACCCAGCGCCGCAGGAGGAAGAAACACCGCAAATTCCATGTCGCACTCCAGGGTAGCGGAGGTATGGCGATAGCGGCGGTGTTCTCCGTCGAAACAGACGTTGGTGGATAACAGGTCCATAGATCCCCCCCCGGAGTTAAAGATGTGGTTAGTGGTTAGTGGTTAGCGATTAGTCTTCAGCCCCCCCGGCATAGCTGGGTTTGTCGATACTGAAACCGGACTTGGCAAATTCCGCAAGAATGGCAGTACGCGTTACGATACCAACCAGTTTGCATGATCAACCACCGGGTACACTTTTGGCTTACCGGCCCCCCCCAGATTCTGGGCCAGATCCACCACCGACATGTCCGGCGATACCGTCATCGGCTGCCGGAACATCACGTCATCCACAATGGGATCACCTTCGTGGTGGTAGTTGCTGACCAGCAGCGAGTGTATACAGTCCTGTTCCGAGACAAAGCCCAGCACACGGCGATGATCATCCACCACCGGCAAACCGGTAACATGATTGGCCAGCAGGGCTTTCACCACCCTGGTGACCGGCGTACCACAGCGTATCGGTTCAATGTGGTTCCACATCACTTCAGATATTTTCAATGAGCGCATCGACAACTTCCTTTCAGACAGAATAACGGTGCCCGATTGAGCACTTCCATACCCTAAACATAGGCAAAGCACACAGAAATGAAAAACCGGCGTTATGAAAACGGTTTACATCGGATAATTGTCGACTAAACTCAATGGGTTATGCCCTTTCAGGGCTCAATAATCCTGATTCATCCGTGGTAAACAGTGGGAGAACCCATGGAAGCCATTTCCAATTTTGTAAGTGAAATCAACGGACTGGTATGGGGGGGCCCTCCCATGCTGGTGATGATTCTGGGCGTCGGCCTGTTTCTGAGTATTGGCCTGAAATTGATGCCGATCATGAAACTGGGGGGGGCCGGTTTCCGCCTGATGTGGAGCGGCCGGGCCCGCGGTGACGAGGACGACGGCGATATTCCCCCCCCGTTCCAGGCCCTGATGACTGCACTGTCTGCCACCGTGGGTACCGGTAACATTGCCGGTGTTGCCACCGCAGTCTTCCTGGGCGGCCCCCCCGGAGCGCTGTTCTGGATGTGGCTCACAGCCCTCGTAGGCATGGCCACCAAATATTCAGAAGCCGTTCTGGCGGTTCGCTTCCGGGAAGTGGACGAGCGCGGCAACCACGTGGGCGGCCCCCCATGTATTACATCCGTAACGGCCTCGGCAGCAAGTGGGCCTGGCTAGGCATCCTGTTTGCGGTGTTTGCCTCTGTGGCCGCCTTTGGCATCGGTAACACGGTTCAGGCCAACTCCGTCGCCGATGTGCTGGAAACCAATTTTGGCCTGCCCCCCCACTGGGTAACCGGTGTGATCCTGATGGTACTGGTGGGCATGGTACTGATTGGCGGTATCAAGCGTATCGGCCAGGTAGCCAGTGCGCTGGTGCCGTTTATGGCTGTGTCCTATGTGCTGATTGGCCTGATCGTACTGGCCATTAACGCCAACCAGATTCCGGAAGCCATCAGCATGGTATTCAGCTATGCCTTCAGCCCGGCTGCAGCCGAGGGCGGGTTTGCCGGTGCTGCGGTCTGGGCAGCCATCCGCTTTGGTGTGGCCCGGGGGGGCATCTTCTCTAACGAAGCAGGGCTCGGCTCTGCCCCCCCCATCGCCCACGCGGCAGCGCAAACCAAGAACCCGGTCAAGCAGGGCATGGTGGCCATGCTGGGCACCTTCATCGACACCATCATTGTCTGTTCAATCACCGGCCTGGTCATCATCACCTCCGGTGCCTGGACGTCCGGCGAAACCGGGGGGGCGGCACTGACTTCCCTGGCCTTTGAAACCGGCCTGCCGGGCTTTGGTAACTACGTGGTGGCGATTGCCCTGGCGATCTTCGCGTTCACCACCATCATTGGCTGGTCTTTCTACGGCGAGCGCTGTATTGAATTCCTGTTCGGTGTGAAGGCCATTCTGCCTTACCGGGTACTGTGGATTGTGGCCATTCCGGTGGGCGCCACCATCAACCTGGGCTTTATCTGGCTGGTGGCCGATACCCTGAACGCCATGATGGCACTGCCCAACCTGATCGCCCTGCTGCTGTTGAGCCCGGTAGTGTTCAAACTGACCCGGGAGCACTTCGACAAGCAGAAGGCTCTGGGCGTGGAGTAATACCCTGTCTATGCAAGACGCTCACAAGGATGTGAGCGAACCGTTGGATGCGCCAGATCAAGTCCCCCCCCTTGTAACTGGCGCATCCATCACCACAGTTACTCGTATACACTGATCAGACAACAACGGCGGGCAACGCCGGCGCAATACACGAATTTGCCAACAACCGTGTCGAAGGAGAGTAAGTATGAGTCTGCGTCTTGGAGATACTGCACCCGATTTTGAACAGGATTCCACCGAGGGCCGCATTCGCTTTCACGAGTGGCTGGGCAATGGCTGGGGGGGCGTGCTGTTTTCCCACCCGGCCGACTTCACCCCCCCGGTGTGCACCACCGAGCTGGGCCTGACTGCCAAGCTCAAAGACGAATTTGCCAAACGTAACGTCAAGGCCATTGCCCTGAGTGTCGACCCGGTCGATTCTCACCACGACTGGATCAAGGACATCAACGAGACTCAGGCTGCACGGTCAACTTCCCGATCATTGCGGACCACGACCGCCAGGTGTCCGAGAAGTACGACATGATCCACCCGAACGCAAACGACAGCCTGACTGTACGCTCGCTGTTCATCATCGACCCGAACAAGAAGGTTCGGCTGATCATCACCTACCCGGCCTCCACCGGTCGCAACTTCAATGAAGTGCTGCGGGTAATCGACTCCCTGCAACTGACCGACGAACATCGGGTGGCGACACCGGGTAACTGGGAGAGTGGCAGCGATGTAGTGATTGTCCCGTCCCTGCAGGACGAGGAAGAAATCAAACAACGCTTCCCGAAAGGCTACAAAGCCGTGAAATCCTACCTGCGGATGACGCCAGACCCACGTTCCAACTGGAGTGGCGACTGATACGTCCGCTGCAAACAACAAGGGCAGCCAAACCGGCTGCCCTTTTTTATGCTTGAGAGTACCCGCGGTACTGCCGTTCCGATCAGAACGCCGGAACAACCGCACCTTCATACTTCTCCATAATGAAATCCTTCACCGCATCGGATTTCAACGCATTGGCCAGCTTCTGCATGGCTTCGCTGTCCTTGTTATCCGGGCGGGCGACCAGGATGTTCACGTACGGCGACTCAGAGCCTTCAATCACCAGGCATCCTCAGACGGGTTCAGGCCCGCTTCCAGCGCGTAGTTGGTGTTGATCAGTGCCAGGTCCACCTGGTTCAGGATGCGCGGCAGGGTCGCAGCTTCCAGTTCCTTGAAGTCCAGATCTTTGGGGGGGTTGTCGGCAATATCACGCGGGGGGGTCGCAGTGATCTTGCTTTCATCCTTCAGGGTAATCAGACCCGCTTTCTGCAGCAGCAGCAGAGCGCGGCCGCCGTTGGTGGGGGGGTCGTTGGGGGGGATGGCCACAACCGCACCCTCTTTCAGCTCGTCCAGAGACTCGATCTTGCTGGAGTAGGCGCCGAACGGCTCCACGTGAACGCCGGTCACAGTCACCAGGTTGGTGCCACGGCCGTCGTTGAACTCATCCAGGTATGGCTGGTGCTGGAAGAAGTTGGCATCCATACGCTTCTGATCAACCTGGATGTTGGGCTGCACGTAGTCGGTGAACACCTTCACATCCAGCTCCACACCCTGTTCCGCCAGGGCCGGCTTCACGAATTCCAGCAGCTCGGCGTGGGGGGGTACCGGAGTCGCGGCCACGGACAGTTGTTCTGCCGAAGCAGCGGTCGAGAAGGTTGCAACAGCGGCCAGAGCCACCAGAGTTTTCTTCAGGTTCATAACAAATCTCCTGCGTTAATTATTTACGGCTGAAATACAGAACCAGGCGATCGCCCGCCATCTGCAACACCTGCACAAAGATCACCAGCAGGGCCACGGTAATCACCATGACGTCGGTCTGGAACCGCTGGTAACCGAACCGGATTGCCAGGTCACCAAGGCCGCCGCCACCAATAACGCCAGACATGGCTGCGTAAGACACCAGAGTAATGGCCGTTACCGTAATGCCCGCGATAATGCCGGGAAGTGCCTCCGGCAGCAAGGCGCCAAAGATGATTTGCCGAACATTCGCACCCATGGCCTGGGTTGCTTCAATAATGCCCCCCCGGTCCACCTCCCGCAAGGAGGTTTCCACCAGGCGGGCAAAGAACGGAGCACCACCGGCCACCAACGGGGGGGGAATCGCGCCGGCCACACCCAGGGAGGTGCCGATCAGCATTACCGTGAACGGGATCATCACAATCAGCAGGATGATGAAGGGCACAGAGCGCAGCACGTTCACAATAAACGACAGGATGGCGTAGGCCACCGGCTGTTCCAGCAACTGACGCTTGCCGGTCAGGAACAACAGCACACCTATGGGCAAGCCAATCAATACGCTGAACAACAGCGACATGCCCACCATCACCAGGGTATCCCAACTGGCCCAGCCAATTTCGGCCCAGTCCACGTTCCCCCCCATAAGGCTTTCCATCAAGGCTTCCATCAGCGCACCACCTCCACATGAACTTCAGCGGCTTCCAGCGCTTTCATGGCGACCTCCAGATCGCCGCCCACCAACGACAGGGTCAACTGGCCGTAGGGCGTGTCCTTGATGTGATCAATCCTGCCCGAGAGAATACTGAAATCCACACCGGATTCCCGGGCAACACTGCCAAGCAACGGTTTGTACGTGGATTCCCCCCCCTTGAACGTCAGTCGCAGAATACGACCCTCGGCTTTCTGCAGATCTTCCTGCAACTCATCGCGATCGACGTTTTCGCTTTCGAACACAAATCCCGGGTGGTCGGGTGCTGGGGGGGGTGCAGAAAGACTTCACTGACCGGCCCCCCCATTTCCACCACACGGCCGGCATCCATCACCGCCACCCGGTCACAGACACGGCGCACCACATCCATCTCGTGGGTAATCAGCACAATAGTCAGGCCCAGTTCCTTGTTGATGTCCGCCAGCAGCTTTAGTACCGACTGGGTGGTTTGTGGGTCCAGGGCGCTGGTGGCTTCATCGCACAGCAAAATAGTCGGTCTGCAGGCCAGAGCGCGGGCAATGCCTACCCGCTGTTTCTGCCCGCCAGACAACTGGGACGGATATTTGTTGGCATGATCGCTCAGGCTCACCCGTGCCAGCAGCTCATCCACCCGACTGCGAATTTCAGCCTTGGAATAAATGCCCGCCAGCTTCATCGGGAAGGCAATATTGTCAGCCACCGTCTTGGACGACAGCAGATTGAAATGCTGGAAAATCATGCCCACTTTGCGTCGGAAGGCCCGCAACTCTGCGGCGCTGTAGCGGGTGATGTCCTCGTCGTCGATCAGGATGCGACCGCCGGTGGAGGGTTCCAGTTTGTTGATCAGTCGGACAAGGGTCGATTTGCCCGCGCCGGAGTGGCCGACGATGCCGAACACCTCACCGGTCTCGATGGTCATACTGGTGGGATGCAGCGCGGGGGGGATCGCCCGGCCAGCCACCTGGTACGACTTTTCTACCTGGTCAAATACAATCACGATCAGTGCCTTGCAGATGCGTCGTTAAAACCGGCGATTATAGCTATTCAGGGGGGGGCAAACCCGAATCCCGCCCGGTTGCCGGCAGGTGGGTAGTTGCCCTTACACCAAAAGGTACCTGACAGACCCGTCCCGGCTCAGCTAAACTCGTATCCACAAAGAACATTAACAACTGTCCACCATTCCGAGGCGCGCCCCCCCTTCCGTGACTACTCCGTCCGAAACTTCGCCCTCAAGGATGAACTCAACCCAGGCATGGGTTTCCTACCTGAGCAAGGTAGAGTTGCCGGTTTTGGCCAACACCCTCCGGCAGATCAACGAACTGACAGACAGCCGCAACAGTACCGTCAATGAGTTGGCAAACGTAATTCTCAATGATGCCCAGCTCACCTCTCAGGTGCTCCGGTTATCCAACACGGTGTTTTACAACCAGACCCGCACCCAGGTCAGCACGGTCAGCCGGGCCATCACGCTGATCGGCTTTGATGCCGTAAAGTCCATGGCGATTTCGTCTCTGATTGTCGATTCCCTGCTTAAACGCAATGATCGCCCCCCCCACCTGCTGCGATGCCTGGCCAGGGCGATTCACGCCGCGGTACAGGCCCGCTGTCTGATGCCCAAACGCACCGAGCACGCCTTGGAAGAAGTCTTTATCGGCGCTTTGCTGATGAACATTGGGGGGGAACTGGCTTTCTGGTCCTGCGAAACCGAGCAGGCCAGCGAACTTGAAGAGCGCCTGCGGCTGGAAGAGCCCCCCCCGGTCGAAGCCCAGAAAGCGGTGCTGCATACCACCTTTACCGAAATAACCCGCGGGCTGGTGGATGCCTGGTCGCTGGGACCGTTCATCAAGGAAGTGGTAGCGCCGGGAAAAGCCAACTCCATGGCCAGCAGCCTGGTCCGCAACAGTGTCGAAATGGCCCGGGTGTCCGAGAACGGCTGGAGCGGTGCGAGATGGACAAGGTGCTCGAGAAGCTCTCTGACAACATCGGTGAAACCCCCCCCGCCGCCATCCGTGATCAACTCAAGGTTAACGCCCAGGAGGCCTCCAAAGTGGCGGTTTCTCTGGGCATCCCGCAAGTGACCGCTCTGCTGCCGGGCAACCAGGAGTCGGCCCCCCCCGATGCCCCAGGCCCCCCCGGCCATGGACTCCGATCTGCAACTGCAGATTCTGCGGGAGCTGACCCAGACCCTGGCGGAAAAACCGGACATCAATGAGGTCTGCCAGTTAGTGATTGAGGGGGGGATTCACCGGGCCATCGGCATGCAGCGCGTAGCCCTGTTGATGACCGACCGCTCCGGCGAATTACTGGTACCGCGCAAGGTAGGTGGCCGCGGCACCGAAGAGTGGCGCGAGCACTTTGTCATCAAGAAAGACGGCACCGGGCCCCCCCTTGGGCCTCTGTTGCCCCCCCATGGCACCTGCGCCGTCTATGAACCCCCCGAAAGCAGACCGAGGGCGTACCCTACGACCGCTGGCTGGGGGGGAAAGTTCCGGCGCTGGCAGGCTCGCTGAAAGCCAAGGGCCGGCTGGTAGGCTTGTTCTACGCAGACAATGCGGCCGCAGGCTATGTGCCATCAGAACAGCAATTGGCGGCGTTTGGCCACTTCATCCAGAACGCCCAGTTGTGCCTGACCCTGATGTCAGCAAGAGGCTGATTCCGGGGGGGTTTACTGGAAAAATACAAAGCATCGACCATACTTCTTTTTCACAGGGAGCTCACCAAATCCGTTCTAGGCATGGAGCATCAGACTGTGGAAATGGAAACCGCCACAATGCGCCCCCCCTCCCCCCCGGCCGATGCGTGGTGTTGCTGCGACCAGACGGGGGGTCGTGGAAGACTGGAACAGCGCTGCGGAGATCCTGCTGGGGGGGTTCACGCGGGAAGAAGCGGTGCAGCAGCCGCTTGCCGATCTTATCGAGCTTACGGATTCAGAACACCGTGCGCTTACCCTGGAGTTTGGCGACTATGGACGGAGCTGTCCACGCAGGGCCTGTGCCGGTCTAAAAAAAGGGCAATCCTTTCCCGTGGAAGTCGTTTGCAGCCCGGTCGATGTTCAGGGCGACAGCCTGGTGGTTACCCTGATCCGGGATGTATCAGAACTCAAGCGGGCCGAGCAGAAATTCCGGGGGGGCTTACTGGAATCGGCGCCGGATGCCATTGTCATTGTCAAACAGGGCGGCCGCATTGTGCTGGTGAACTCGCAGGCGGAATCCCTGTTTGGCTACCACCGGGACGAGATGATCGGCCAGAACGTCGAAATCCTCATGCCCGAGCGTTACCGGGGGGGCCAGCATATTGGTCATCGGGATGGCTTTTTCAAAGATCCCCCCCGCGTTCGACCCATGGGCATGGGCCTTGAGCTGTTTGGTCTCAGAAAGGGTGGTATCGAATTCCCCCCCATTGAAATCAGTCTCAGTCCGCTGGAAACCGAAGAGGGCATACTGGTGTCCAGTGCGATTCGGGACATTACCGAGCGTAAACGCTTCGAGCGCGCCCTCCAGGATAAAAACCAGGAACTTGCCACCGCCAACAAAGCCAAGGACCAATTCCTGGCCAGCATGAGCCACGAACTACGAACCCCCCCGCTCAATGCCATTATCGGCTTTACCGGCACCTTGCTGATGGGCCTCCCCCCCGGGCCACTGAACGACGACCAGAAAAAGCAACTCGGCACCGTGCGCTCCAGTGCACAACACTTGCTATCCCTTATAAACGACTTGCTGGACGTTGCGAAAATCGACGCGGGTAAACTCGAACTGAAGCCGGAAAACATCAATCTGAACCAGCTGCTCGAAGAGATACATGGTACCTTCAGCCTGCAGGCTCGGGAAAAGGCACTCGAACTTGGTCTGCAGCTGCCCGATCAGCCGGTCAACCTGGAAACCGACCGACGCGCTCTGAGCCAGATCGTCATGAACCTGATCAGTAACGGCCTGAAGTTTACCCACCAGGGCGGCGTCTACCTCACCCTGATGCGCCCGAACCCCCCCCAATCGGTGCATGTTTGCGTCCGGGATACCGGACCAGGCATCGATACCTCGGCTCAGGAAAACCTGTTTCAGCCCTTTTCACGCGGGGGGGTGCTGTCATCAAGGCGCACGGAGGGTACCGGCCTGGGCCTGTACCTGAGTCAGAAGCTGGCTAACCAGTTGGGCGGCAACATCCAGCTGCAACGTTCCGATGCCAGCGGTTCGGAATTCCTTCTGAGCCTGCCGGGTGGATGACCATGAAAGCCACCGTGCTGCTCGTGGAGGATGATATGGCCAGCCTGGAACTGGCCGCTTACCTGCTGGAGCACCAGGGCTATCGGATCCATCTGGCCGAGGATGGTCGCCAGGGCCTGGACATTGCGCGGCGCCTGGCCGGTCAGCTGGATCTGATTCTGAGCGATATCCAGATGCCCAACATGGATGGTTATGAACTGCTCCGGGAACTGCGCGGGAACCCGGCTATGGCTGACATTCCGGTCGTTGCCATCACAGCGTTTTCCATGCGCGGAGACGAACAGGCCATCCTGAATGCAGGGTTTGACGGCTATATTTCAAAACCCATTGATCCAGAACGTTTTACCACTCAGATAGACCAGTGGTTATCGGCTGAACCACGGTCTTAGCTTGCCAGTGTGAGGAGAGCGGTAACATGGCAAGGATACTTATTGTTGATGATCATGAACCCAACCGGGAGCTGGTCGCTTCTCTGGCCGGTTATCTGGGCCACGAGATTCTGGAAGCACCGGACGGCGAAAAAGCCCTGGCCGTCGTCCGGCGACACCGCCCGGACCTGGTGATCTGCGATCTGTTAATGCCAGTGATGGATGGCTACGAATTTGTGCGTCAGGTGCGACAGGATCCGCGCATTGCCGACACCGAAATCATGTTCTACACCGCCAACTATCGTGAAGATGAGGCACGCACGCTGGCCAGCCAGTTGGGAGTTCACCGAATCATCTTCAAACCCTGTGTGCCCGAGGACGTGCTCGAAGCCATAGAAACCGCACTTCGCCCGACAGATTCTCCGCCAGAGCCCACTCAGGCGGTGGATGAAAACCGCTTCGACGCCGAGCATACCCGAGTCCTGACCGACACCCTGTCCCGCAAAAGCGATGAACTGGAAAAGGCGAATCGACGGCTCGCCGCCCTCACAGAAATCAATCTTCAGCTTTCGGGAATGCGCGATGCCGGTCGTATGCTGGAGACGATCTGTCGCGATGCCCGCGCCCTGGTAGGCGCCAGCTATGGCATTCTGTGTGTCAACGAGAGCCACAACGGCGACCAGCAGATTCGGCTTTTCCTCAGTGGCTTCAGTCCCGAACTGAAACAACAACTCGCCTGCCCGGGAATCAATGACGGGGGGGTTCCCGGTGCCGTGTTGCGGGACAGACTCTCGAAAAGACTCCATGCCGGGGGGGGCCATCAGGCGCTGAAATCGGTCTGCCAGAAGGCTATCCACCCGTTCAATCCTGCGTGGTTTCGCCAATCATGTCGGCGACGGAGGTTTACGGCTGGGTCTGCCTGATCAATCGCCTGGACGACGAGCCATTCAGTGAGGAAGACGAATGGCTCTGCAGCTCTCACGCAGCCATGGCTGGCCGGGTCTATGAGAACCGCAGCCTGTATCTGCAACTGGAGAGCCGGGCCCGCAAGCTGCAACTGTATGACCGGGCAATCGAAGAAAGCAGCAACGGCATTGTGATCTGTCTGGCCGATAAAACACGGGATAACCCGGTCATCTACGCCAACCGCGCCTTCAGCATCATGACCGGTTACAGCCACGACGAGATCATCGGTCTGAGCCCCCCCCGCTTCCTGCTGGCCAACGATCTGGCCCAGCCGGGACTGGAAAGGCTGCGCAACTGCATGCGCCATGGCGGCTCTGCCCGAGCCATCCTCAGAAACTACCGGAAAGACGGCAGTCTGTTCTGGAATGAAGTAGCGCTTGCCGCAGTCCATAACGAACACGGCGAGATTGCGCATTTCATCAGCGTTTTCAATGATGTGACAGATCGGAAACGGTATGAGGCGGCGCTGGAGTATCAGGCCAATCACGATGACCTGACCGGGCTGCCAAACCGTAACCTGCTTCGGGACCGGCTGGAACATGCCATTGCCAAGGCGACACGCGAGCACACCAAGCTCGCGGTGCTGCTGCTGGATCTGGACCAGTTCAAACGCGTGAATGACGGTCTGGGCCACAAAATCGGCGATACCCTGATTCAACGGGTTGCCTCCCGAATGAGTCAGTGTGTTCGTGACAGCGACACGGTGGCCCGCCTCGGGGGGGGCGATGAATTCATGATTCTCAGTACCGATATCCGCGATGAGCGGGCGGCGGCCACCCTTGCGCAGAAGCTGCTTCGGCAGTTCCGACAGAAGGTAGCCATTAACGGCCATGAAATCATCGCCTCCGCCAGCATCGGCATCGCCATGTTTCCGAAGGATGGCGATAACGGCGATGAATTATTCCGGAATGCCGATACCGCCATGTACCGGGCGAAGGACGTCGGCAGAAATGGCTTTCAGTTCTATTCTGCGGAGATGAATAACCGCATGCGGGAGCGGCTCTATCTGGAACAGTCGCTCCGCAATGCCATTGGCCTGCATCAACTGTCACTCTGGTATCAGCCGAAACTGGATCTTGCCAGTGGCTCGGTCAAAAGCGCAGAAGCCCTGATTCGATGGCGCCACCCCCCCCAATTGGGCATGATTTCTCCCGGGGGGGACTTTATTCCCATTGCCGAAGAAACCGGTTTAATACTGCCATCGGCGCCTGGGTGATTGAAGAAGCCTCTCGCCAGCTCGCCGAATGGCGTGATCAGGAGAACCAGGACATTCGGGTTGCCATCAACATCTCGGCCTATCAACTCAGTCATGGCAAACTCACGGATCAGGTTATCCAGGCCCTGGACAGCCTGGGACTGGATCCGCAGTCACTGACCATTGAGGTGACCGAAACCGCCATCATGACCCAGATGGACAAGGCCGTTTGCGAGCTTCAGTCACTCAGGGAAATGGGCATTCGCGTCGCTCTCGATGATTTCGGCACCGGCTACTCAAGCCTGACTTACCTGAAACGTTTTCCGATCGATATCCTGAAAATTGACCGGAGTTTCGTCTCCGACATCGCCGAAGACGAGGAAAGCGGGGGGGCCATCGTCAAAACCATCATCAACCTGGCCCACAACCTCAACATGACCGTGGTGGCGGAAGGTGTGGAAACAGAGGCGCAACTGGAATTTCTGAGGATGAACGGATGCGACGAGGTACAGGGTTACTATTTCTGCAAACCCCCCCTGCCGTCGGAAGAGTGCCTCGAGTTCCTGCGCTGCCGGCGTTAGCAGGGCCGGAACTCAAAGCTGGTGGTTAATGAAGCGAGCGCATCTGCCTCGGATAGAGGGCCGCACTGACTTCCGGCTCTTCCAGCAGATCTGCCAGTTCCCGATCCACGTCGGTTTCCTCGCCCTCATCCGGCAGCGGCTCGAACAGAGTGCTCAGCCAGGAAGCCACGGACGGCGCGTTGTCTCGATCGTAGTCGGTAGACAGCGCTTGATCCGGCGGAAGCGATAATGCGTTGGTGACGCGGGTCGCGGATCTGCTCGAAACCCCCCCGCCAGTAGATGCGATCACGGGTGTGAAGTTGAACGAACAGGGTATCGATGGGGGGGCCATTATCGTCATCCCGGGCGTCGTCATCAGTCGCCGCCTGCTCAGGCTCGGGCTGGCCTTCGGCCGGTTTGCGGCGGATGGTGGTCCAGGCCGGATAGAGCACCGCGACCGCGTCGGCCTCCACATGTTCCCTGGCCGCTCTCAGAATAAGCCCCCCCCAGCGAGCCTTGTCGGCATCAGTCTCCAGTGAGTTGATGGGAAGGTCGTAGCTCTGATCACTGGACAGGACGATCGCCATCATGGGGGGGGCGTCCAGTTCCCCCCCCATGGCTTCAGCCTGCGCTACGGATACCAGATCGTCGATTGCCATCGATTGGTTCATAAGATGCTCGCCTCCTCGATGCCATCAGGGTGGTCAGGAACCGGTGTCCCTGACTAACAGCATAGCCTGTTCCACATGGAAAGATAAACGTGGAGTTGGTCACCGCGGATCACAACCCCCCCCGGAGAAGGTTTTTTCTTCCACCTCAGAAGCATCCTCAAGTCGCTCGTAGTTGCTGAACCACGGATTGGCCTCTTCCAGTTGAGCAGCAACCTGCAGCAGGCGGTCTTCACCACCGTGGGCCGCTCCGAACTGCACACCCACCGGCAGTCCGTCACGGGTCCAGTAAAGGGGGGGTACCGACATCGCCGGCGTTCCCGTCAGGTTGGCCAGTTGGGTGAACGGTGTCCTGGCCAGGCTTTCCAGGGCCATCTGGTCCACCTGTCCACTTTTGTGCACCAGCTTTCCGGCTTTCAGGCCCAGCATCAGTCGCGCCACCAGCTTCAGGTGAGCAGGTGTGTCCATTTCTCCGATCCGGGCCGGTAACTGGCCAGTGGTGGGACACAGATAAAGATCAAAACGATCGAAATAGGCCCCCCCGAGGGCCCGGGCGAAATCGTTCCACTGCTGGCGCAGGCGAACATAGTCTGGCAGCGGCATGGTGCGCCCGAGCATACCCAGCAGCCGGGTTTCCAGCTCAAAATCCCGATCGGTGGCACCGAATTCGGTTTTCGCGCGTTCCATAAGCGCGGATACCTCACCGAAATACAACGCCAGGTAGCAGCGGGCCAGGGCCAGCCCATCAAACTCCGGGCGGGCATACTCTACATCGTGGCCCAGGGATTCCAGCAGGCGTGCCGTTTCTTCAACTGCGGCGACGCATTCCGGCGCTACCTCGGTGTCATAGGGTGACGAGGTAAATACGCCGATTTTGAGGCGGCCCGGTGACTGCTGCATCAGGTCCGCCCAGGGGGGGGCCGATGGCTGTGGAATAGTAAACGGATCGCCACTGGCCGGACCGGACAGCACATCCAGCATCGCGGCGCTGTCCCGGACGGTCCGGGAAACCACATGATCGGTGGACGCTCCGGTCCAGGCCTCGCCAGCGTAGGGGGGGCCAACCGAAATCCGGCCCCCCCGGGACGGCTTCAGCCCGAACAAGCCATTGTAGGCGGCCGGAATACGAATGGAGCCACCGCCATCGTTGGCACCCGCCATGGGCACAATGCCAGCCGCGACCGCAGCGCCGGAACCGCCGCTGGAGCCGCCCGGCGTGCGCTCGGTATCCCAGGGGGGGTTACGGCTGGGGGGGCCCACAACGCCGATTCGGTCACGGCCTTGAGGCCGAATTCCGGGGGGGTTGCCGTGCGACCAAGAAAAACCAGCCTGCCTCCCGGGCACGGCGCACAAACTGGGAATCCCGCGTAGCGACGTTCTTCAGCAGAGCCCGGCTGCCGTATGTACAGGGATGCCCGGCCTGCTCCTGTGCCAGATCCTTGAGCAACAAGGGCACCCCCCCGGCGAAGGGGGGGCCCTGTGCAGGAAAATCCTGATCCATGGCCTCCGCAAACTGCGGGTGGCAGATGGCATTCAGGCGCGGGTTCACGGCGCTGGCACGGTCGATAGCGGCCTCGGTCACTTCCCGGGAGGTGACTTCACCCCCCCGGCGAATCAGATCGGCCAGGGCCGTGGCATCGTAACGAAGATATTCGGACGGTTTCATTGGCAACCCTGCTTGTTGTTCTTCGGCGAAAGTCCCCCCCTGGACATTCCCGTTATAAACCGGAAACTCAGGAGCTTACGCCAATACCAGAGTGAGTTCCATGAGCCTGATCGTGTTTCCGGAAGCCCTGAGCACAAGCGTGATGGTCTTCCTGCTGATGGCTTCAGCGGTTACCTCCATGATCACCGCCACCTTGGGCGCCGGCGGCGGTGTCCTGCTGCTGGTACTGATGGCATCCTGGCTGCCACCGGCGGCGATCATTCCGGTGCACGGCATGATCCAGCTCGGTTCCAACAGTGGCCGGGCCATACTGACCCGGCATCATATCGACTGGAAGGTGATCGCCGCCTTCGCCCCCCGGGCGTGCTGGCAGGGGGGCCGGACTGGGTGCCTGGTTGCTGGTCGATCTGCCGGCTCATCTGTGGCAACTGAGCATTGCCCTGTTCGTGCTTTACCTGTGCTGGCCCCCCCGGGTTGCCCAAGGCCTCTTTTGGCCCGTTCGGCGTGTTTATCGCTTCTGCCATTACCAGTTTCGTGAGTCTGTTCGTGGGCGCTACCGGCCCCCCCCTGGTGGCGGCGTTTATCAAGCAGATTCACACCGACCGCTTCCGCACCGTCGCCACCTTTGGCACCGCCATGACCCTGCAGCACGCCCCCCCCAAGGCCCTGGTATTCGGCGTGGCCGGTTTTGTGTTTTCGGAGTGGCTGCTCTTTATTCTGGCCATGATCGCCTGCGGCTTTGCAGGCACCTGGCTTGGATTACACCTGCTTAAATCCATCAATAACCGGTGGTTCCACACCGCCTTCAACCTGGTACTTACCTTGCTGGCGTTCCGCTTGCTCTGGCAGGCAGCGCGCTCTGCCGGCTGGCTTGGCTAAGGCCGGTCGCCTTCGTCCGGCAGTGCAATCGATACTACGCAGTTCCGGCCCCCCGGGATTTGGCGATGTAGCAGCTTCATCAGCCCGTGCCATCACCTCTTTCGGGCCGTTGTCGTGGGCTGAAACCGGCGTCAGGCCAATGCAGACGGTGACGCCAAACTGGCGACCGTCGTGTTCGATCTTCAACGCCTGCACCTTTGCCCGGATGCTTTCAGCCAGGGTTTCGGCACGCGCCATACCACAGGCTGGCAACAGAATGGCGAACTCATCACCGCCAAGTCGGGCTACCGTATCCGACTGACGCACGGCCTGTTTGAACACCTCCGCCAGCCGCTTCAGCAGATCATCGCCAACCAGGTGACCACCTTCATCGTTGACTGGCTTGAAGTGGTCCAGGTCGATCATCATCAGTACCGCAGGCACCGGTTGCCCGGGCGCATCCGCCAGCGCCTTGAGCAATGAGGCGGTGAACGCCCGCCGATTCAGCAACTGGGTCAGTGCATCGTGGGTGGCCTCCCAGGATAATCGTTCTTCTTCCCGCCTGCGTTCACTGTCATCCCTGAGTACAAACACCAGCCGTTCCTGCCGCTCGCCCCCCCGTCGCAGATGCAGCATGGTCAGATCGATGTCGTAGATCCGTCCAGCCAGGTTTTCGAGGGTCACGTAGCGGTTGTCGATTTCATCTCCGGCCAGAAAGGTTTCATACAGCAGTTCTTCATTGTCATGACGGATGGTGACGGATTCGAAGAAGTTATGGCCAACACAGTCATCGTCCAACGCCAGAAAACTGCAGGCAGCGCCATTGGCGTAGCGGATAGCGCCTTCGGTATCCACCATCAGCACCCCCCCTTCCTGAAGCACATCGAGAATCGAATCCGCCCGTTGCTGTTCCTCACGAATGGCCCGTTCAAAGCGCATTTCCTGAGTCACATCCCGGACGGCGGTGATGGTACCAATGGCCTGGTCCGGCAGGTCGATCACCGAGGTAATGACATCCACCCAGACATGACCGGGCAGACGATGGGTTAGCAACCTCAGCCGGCTCCTGAAAAAAAACTGCGGCGCACCAGAACATTGCGCCATCCTTTCATGGCCTTTTCCCGATCCTCGCTGGCAACGGTTTCAATCAGGTAGCGATGGCGGAGCCAGTCCTCGGGGGGCGCCCCCCACAATATCCAGAAACGCCGGGTTCACGAACTCTATACGGCCCAGGATATCCGTGTGTACGATGCCGATAGGTGCATTACTGGTGAGGGACCGGAAGAAGGCCTCGCGTTCGGCCAGTGATCGGAAAATCTCATCCCGTTCCTGCCGCACCTGGTTGAAGACTTTGGCAACGTTGCGGATCTCCGACCCGCCCACCTCGGAAACAGGCTCCTCCCGCGCACCAGTGTGCCGCTGATATATCTGAACCCCCCCGAGATTACGCAACGGCGCCAACAGCCGGTAAAAGATCCAGAAAGCCAGGGGGGGCGCCAGTATTGATACTACCGCCAGCAACGCCCAGCTGAAGCCACCGGTCATCCTCAGTGCCGGAGCAAAGGCCTCACGCTCGGGCCAGACCGCGGCCACAAACCATGGTACCAGCGCCATTTGCGCATAGCCGGTTATGGTCCCGGTTTTCCGGCCCGGATGATCGTGGGATGTGCCCTCGAAACCGGACATCGCCTGCAGTAAAGAGGGGGGGGACGATTTAATTACGGGCACCATCACCTCTCCCGACAGACCATCAGCAAGCACGATGCCGTTTTGCGTTATCAGGCGCAGATAGCCGGTCTGGCCCACCCGGACACTGGCAAATTCACTCATGAAATTATCGCCCTGCAGCAGAATCAGCCCGCCGATCATGCCGATGAATCGCTGGTTTGCATCAAACAGGGGGGGCGCGGCCACCATAACGCCGGGCTGCTCATCAATTACGGTAATGTAGGGAGCGCTGATAATGGGCGACATCCGGCTGACCAGATCGGTGAAGTAGGGGGGGCGCTGCGAGGCATTAAAACCGGGTACGTAATACGACGCCGGGGGGGAAGCTGCCAGTAACCGACCATCGGCATCGAGAATAAAGGTGGCATCGAAAAGCTGGAGCAGGGCATCCTGATTACGCAGCAGGACCCGGGCCCGGTTTTCCAGCACGATCTCGGTAGAGGGGGGGAAGCCTTCGGCCACCAATGTCAGTACATCCAGTCTTTCCGACAGTTTCAGATCCAGTTCCCTGGCGACCATTCCGGCAATGGTTTCTACTTGACCATACGCCATGTCCTCCAGCTCGGCCCGACTGAGCAGCCACCCGATGGCCGCAATGACAACCGCGGATGTCGCCACAAACACCACTACCAGGGCGACGGCTCGGTTGACCAGGCTGCCGAACCATTTTCTGACCAAATTAATCACTCCCGCTGCTCAGGCTCTCAGGCTCTGGGCGCCCATCACGAACACCAGATAGTTGCAAACGTCACCGAAAGTCTAACAAAGGCGGGCGGATACGTCAGATCGAGACTTGAAATTCTACTGATAATCGTTATTATTTAGTTCTATTTTCGTCTCGCCGGGAATATCTGTATGGATTCCATTACTGCCACTTCCGCATCGCTGTTCGACCACGGGCCACTCGGCCAACTGGTCGAAATGGGCGGTCCAGTCATGATCGTTCTGATCGCCATAGCTGCCATTGCGTGATCACGTTCTTCTACCTGATGCTGTTCGGAACCTTCTACGCCCCCCCGCGATTTACCCGGAAGTTGCGCTACCTGGTTCAGCAATGGCAGGCATCCCCCCCGGCCCAGACTTCCCCCCCGGAAAAGACCAGAGCCGACGCTGGCTTGCTCGGGCGTACCAATCCACTGATGCATCTGCTGGTCAACACCATGACAGCCAGCAAGTGCAATCCGAATATCAGTGCTGTAAGGGAAACCGCCGTAAGGGATGCGCAAGCGGCGCTGGAACCTTTCGAGGCACCGTTAAAAATCATCGAAGTGATTGCCGCCCTGGCCCCCCCCTTGCTGGGCCTTCTGGGTACCGTAATGGGCATGATGGAAGCATTCAGCGCGATGGCGGCGACCGATGGTCGCGCTAACGCCAGCCAGCTGTCCGGTGGTATCTATGAGGCGTTGACCACGACGGCCGCAGGCCTGGTGGTAGCCATTCCTTTTGCGGCGCTGGCGGCCTGGATTGAGTTCCGTCTGCGCCGGATTCACAAGACCATCAACAGTGCCCTTGTCAGCGTCTTCAACGTTTTGCCTGGCGACGAAACGGCCACAGCGGCAGACGTGGCCACACCGGCAGCCGAGCCCCCCCGCCCTGAGAGGGCACCAGAGGCGGACCGGAGTTATTCGGTCGGCGATAATCAGCGGCTGGCACATGCAGCTGGTTGACCCCCCCCGGCCAAACCGCCCGATCCCCCCCATCCGGATAACACCACTGATCGATGTGGTGTTCATCCTGTTGGTGTTCTTTATGCTTACCACCCGGTTGTTACCGGTAGATTATCTGGAACTGGCGAACAATACCGGCCAGCAGAGCAGTGCCACAGGCGACCCCCCCCTGCCAGAGCTCAGGGTCAATGCCAATGGCACGGTACGCTGGGAGAAGAAAGACTTCGACCTGGCGCAGCTACTGTCGACGCTGAACGCTGAAGGGGGGGTAAGCGAAGCCAATCTCGCCACTACGCCCGATACCAGCCTGGCCCATTTCACCCGGATCCTCAGTGCGCTGGATAACGCCGGCATTGAACCTCACTGGAAGCGTACAAACACGCCTGACTCATGACAGACCTGGTTCCACCTCCATCAACCTCTGGCAAGGGCCTTCTGGAACGTGTTGAAGATGCGTTGCTGCCCTTGATCAATCTGGTGTTTCTGCTGCTGATGTTTTTCATTGTAGCGGGACAACTCACCAACGAACCGCTGCCAGAACTGCCTGGTACCGAGCAGAGCCCGGAACAGCAGGCACCCGAGGCCGACATGATGATTCAGGCCGATGGCCAATGGCAGGTCGAAGGCAAGCACCAGACCCGCGAGAGTCTGCTTGCCGCGCTACCGGCTCCGGATGAGAACGTACCCTTGAAGATTGCGGCGGATCAAAGCCTGACCATGGCCAATCTGGAGGATTTGCTGAGAATATTGGAAGAGGGCGGTTATTCGGAAGTTCTGCTGCTCACGGAGCCTGCCACATGACAACAGCAGGTCGGCTACCCAAAGCCCTGTTCCTGATCATCGCCATGATCGCAACCGCCATTACAGCGGTCCTGGCCACGCCCGAGGAAACCCTGGAGATGCCGGTTCTGGGTGACAGTGCCGTGAACACCGCCCCCCCCGCAATCAAGATCAATCTCGCCGGCAGGAAATCGGTAGAGCCAAAGCCGGAAGTCGCGCCGGAACCCGAACCGGCTCCAGAGCCAGAACCGCAGCCCAAGCCAGAACCCAAACCAGAGCCCAAACCAGAGCCAAAGCCGGAACCGAAACCTGAACCCGTGCCAGAACCAGAACCTGAGCCAATACCAGAACCTGCCCCCCCCACACCGCAGGAACCAGAATCCAGCACCACCGAGGCCGTGGCAGAAAGCCAGAAGAACCTCAGGGCGAAGAAGCGGACAGTAACACCAACCAAAGCGCGGTACCTTTACAGAATGCCGGTCAGTCGTCACAGGTAGACAGCTACCTGAGCAAGCTCAGCCGGCATCTGGCGCGCTATTACGAGTATCCTCGCCGTGCCCGCCGGCTAGGCCAGGAGGGTACACCGGTGATTGTCTTCGAGTTCCGGCGCGATGGCTCGCTGGTGGAACACTCGCTGCGCGACAGTTCCGGGCACTCATTGCTGGACGATGCTGCTTTGGCCATGCTGGCGCAAGCTGCGCCTCTGCCAGCCGTGCCGGACTCCATGCGCGGCAAGTCCTTCACCTACGCTCTGCCAGTCCGCTTTAATCTGCGCTGACTCATTCCCTGCCAGGCACCAAGGAAAGGCAGGGCGCACTCTGCCGGTGCGCCGGCCAGCACGGCAGGCACGAGACCGCAACCGATACCCTCACTCAACCTGTTGATTCTTAAATCAAACCCTGAAAGCTCTCAACACTGGCACACTCTCTGCTCAGACATCCTCAGCAGATAGCCTGTTCATCTTCATTCAGGCTGCCCGCGCACATTCTGTTCAGACGACGGCGTCTACTCATTCCTGCCCCCCCTACCGGGCAGGCAATGAGGGCGCCGTTTTTTTGTTGGCTCCAGATAACCAGAAAGCGATCAGGGGGGGAACACACTATGTCTTACATCATGCCTTCGGAGTTCGTCACCAAGATGGTGGACGCCGGTGAATCAAAAATATACATGGCCACCCGGGATGTCCTGATCCGGGCCTTTATGGCCGGGGGGGCGATCCTGGCACTGGCGGCGGTATTCGCCATTACCGTCGGCGTACAGACCGGCAGCCCGCTGGTCGGCGCACTGCTGTTTCCGGTCGGGTTCTGCATGCTTTATCTGATGGGGGGGTTCGACCTGCTCACCGGGGGGGTGTTCATGCTGACCCCCCCGCTGGCCCTTCTCGACCGACGCCCCCCCGGGGGGGTGGATACCCGCGGCATCCTTCGAAACTGGGGGGGCTGGGTGTTCCTGGGTAACTTCGGCGGTGCCCTGACGGTTGCCACCATCATGGCCTTTGTTTTCACCTACGGTTTCAACACCGAAGCCGGAGTGGTAGGGGGGGACAAAATTGCTCGATCGGCAAGCCCGTACCCTGGGTTATGCCGAACATGGTGTGGCCGGCTGGTTCACCATCTTCCTGCGGGGGGGCGTGCGTATGCAACTGGATGGTGTCCATGGGTGTGGTGGGCGCGATGATCTCCACCACGGTCCAGGGCAAGGTGCTGGCCATGTGGATGCCGATCATGCTGTTCTTTTACATGGGCTTCGAGCATTCCATCGTCAACATGTTCCTGTTCCCGTTTGCGCTGATGATGGGTGGCGAGTTCGGTATCATGGACTACTTCATCTGGAACGAGATCCCCCCCACCGTTCTGGGCAACCTGGTAGGTGGTCTCTCCTTCACTGGGCTGACGCTTTACGCCACCCACGTCCGCACCGCACCCAAGCGCACTCTGGCAACAGACTACCGCGAACCCGTCAGCGCCCGCAGCGCCTGATTACCACCAAGGCCCCCCCGCCGGTGCCGCACACACCGGCGGGCTGTCACTGGCTCACATACATGCCCAGCCCCCCCCATAAGCTCACCATTGAATCCGGACACTTCAGTAGTGCCGGCCGAAAACCCCGTCAACCAGGATTTCCACGGCCTGCTGATACCCGACAATCATCAGCGCCACAGCAAAGGCATTGCGGCGGTGATCGCCGATGGCATCAGCTCCAGCAATGTCAGCCAGGTAGCCAGTGAAGCGGCCGTGGCCGGCTTCCTGAGCGACTACTACTCGACCCCCCCCGAGAGCTGGTCGGTGAAACAGTCGGCCGAACGGGTGCTGAGGGCAAGCAATGCCTGGCTGCACGCCCAGACCCGGCAAAGCCGATATCGCTACGATCAGGACCGGGGGGGCTACGTCTGCACCTTCAGTGCGCTGGTGCTGAAATCCGCAACGGCGCACCTGTTTCATGTGGGAGACGCCCGTATATACCGACTTCAGGGCAATAGTCTGGAACAACTCACAACCGACCACCGGGTCTGGTTGTCAGCCGAGGAAAGCTGCCTGAACCGAGCCCTGGGGGGGCTGAGTCAGCAACTGGACATTGAGTATCGCAGTGTCGCACTGCACCAGAACGACGTGTTTCTGATGACGACCGATGGTGTATACGAACAACTGTCTGCAGGGGGGGATATCACCAGATGCCTTGCAGACGGCGGGGGGGACAATCTGGATCACGCTGCCCGGGCATTGGCCAACCTCGCACTGGAACGGGGGGGCAGTGAGGATAACCTGACGGTTCAGGTGCTGCGGGTAACGCGATTGCCTTGCCGGGTACAAGATACCAGCGCCCAGGAGGCATACCGGAACTGCCCTTCGCACCCGAACCCACACCCGGCCAGGTATTGGACGGGTTTCGGATCATCAGGCCCTGCATATCAGTAGCCGAAGCCACGTTTACCTGGCCGTGGATGAAAGTTCCGGGAAACATGTGGCAATCAAGTTTCCGGCGATGGAGTTGCGGCAGTATCCGGATGAGCTGGAGCGATTTGTCACCGAACGCTGGATTGCCCAGCGCGTGCAGAGCCCCCCCCATGTGGTTGCCATCTTTGCCCCCCCGGAGCGCCCGCAGAGTTGCCTGTATCTGGCTACTGACTATGTGGAAGGTTGTACCTTGCGGCAATGGATGCTTGATCATCCGCAGCCAGACCTGGAAACCGTGCGACAACTGGCCGAACAGATTGCCCGGGGGGGACTCAGGGCCTTCCACCGGCTGGAAATGGTGCATCAGGATCTGAAACCGGAAAATGTCCTGATCACACCCGATGACCGGGCCATGCTGGTCGATTTCGGAGCAACCCGGGTCGCCGGTCTTGAAGAAGCCGGCAAACCTGCCACTGACTATCCGGTTGGCGCAGCCCTCTACTCGGCGCCGGAACTGTTTCTCGGCGAGCCGGGCAGCTGGCAGTCGGACCAGTACGCCCTTGGCGTGATTGTCTATCAGCTGTTGACCGGGCACCTGCCCTACCACACCGATGTACCCCCCCGCATCCGCACTCGCAAACAACTGCGGGCTCTGACATACCGGCCAGCCAGGGCCTGGCGCGAAGACCTGCCACCTTGGCTGGACGCCACCCTGGCCCGGGCCAGCCACCCGGAACCCCCCCATCGTCGCTACCCGGCGTTATCGGAACTGCTCTACGAACTCCGACACCCCCCCGGGCAGGACTGGCGCACCCGCCACCATCCGCCTCTCATGGAACGGCACCCGGTGCGTTTCTGGCAAGGCGTCTCAGCTCTGCTTCTGCTGGCGCTATTAACTTCCCTGGCCGGAGGCTCCTGGATCTGAACTCTGGGCCATTTTTTGCCCGGCCAGCAAAACCTCGCCCGCCCGCCAAGCAATGCGTTGCCCGAAGATACTCAGAAAGCTCCCGGAAATAACGTAACGTGATGTTTTATAAATACATTCAATAACTGGCACGGCGATTGTTATCTGTTATGCCGTCCAGGGAACATCCTTGGGACACTCATTCACAACATTGTCATGGAGCAGACTATGCCAACTCCTTGTTATATCAGCATCGAAGGCCAAACTCAGGGTAACATCACCGCTGGCGCGTTCACTTCCGATTCCGTAGGCAACATCTACGTTGAAGGTCACGAAGACGAAGTGCTGGTTCAGGAATTCAGCCACGTTGTTACCGTTCCGACTGATCCCCCCCAGTCCGGCCAGCCTTCCGGTCAACGCGTTCACAAGCCGTTCAAGTTCACTTCAGCCCTGAACAAGGCCACTCCGCTGATGTACAACGCCCTGGCGTCCGGCGAAATGCTGCCGAAGGTAGAGCTGAAGTGGTACCGCACCTCGGTTGAGGGCAAGCAGGAGCACTTCTTCTCCACCATCCTGGAAGATGCCACCATCATCGACATCAACTGCAACATGCCCCCCCACTGTCAGGACGCTGCCAACGCGGACTTCACGCAGCTGGTTACCGTGTCTCTGTCCTACCGTAAAGTCACTTGGGAGCACGCGGTTGCAGGCACCTCTGGCGCTGACGACTGGCGTTCACCGATCGAGGCATAATTTACCCAGGCCTCAGCGTTATAATGCCCCCCCGGCGTTCGCGAGATCGCCGGGGGGGCATTAGCTTTAGAACTTCAAGGAATGAAGAACATGAGCGACACTATCACTGAGAATGATGTCGATATAATTCAGGCAATCATCAGCGCATTCTACGGACAGGCTAATGCCCGCCTCTTTACATCATCTTCGATTACGGATGAGACAATCATAAGGGTGGTTGAATTACTTGCCGAAATGGAAGACTGCAGCACATGGATTGATGCCGTTCCAAACCCTCAGGATCTCCTTTGGCCAGCAAATAAGCTTAGAAAATGGGCGTTACGTGTTATCAGAAAGTCGGGGGGGGAGCCCTTTCTCCTGGGTAACGTACGCATTAACATGATGTGCAAGCGTTTTCGCGCGGTTCAATTCAAGCCTCCTATTCTCGACTCTTTGAACTGAACAGGGATCCGTTTGATGAAAAAAAACTATCGCTTTCGGGTTTGTGCTGGTCAGCCTGCTCTCTGGTTGTGCTGCTACTGGCCAGACACCCATTGAGTTTCACACCTCCAATCACCTGACATTTGAGCTCGGTAACGGTCGATTTGATACGATTGATGTGCAACCTTTTGAAACCCAGCTTTGGCTTGGTTCCGCAATGGTTGGTTCGTTGATGACCATGGAAACCAGCCCAGATTTTGATACCGCCGTTGACGAGGTCAGGCAAGGATTTAATGAAGCACAAAGATCCTCCGGCAAGGTCGTTCAGCTGGATTTGGGTAACAGCGCCTACGGCTTCTCAGTCGCCGTCAATGGATACACCACTGCATTTATCGCCACCTCAAAACATCCAACTTCGTGGATTACCATCAGTACTCAGGATGACATTTTCGAAGAAGTTCTGTCTTCATTGTCTGTTAGCAAAACACGCGAATGATCAAGGGGGGGGCATTTGGATGCTCTTCAATTCGGAATCCAGGGAACTCAGGCAATCCACTCCCGACCAATAGCCGCAAACTCCACGACCAGCTCAAAAGCGTTTTCACACTTCTTAAGAAATGCTCCCATCCGGCGGTGAAGCTACCCATCCGGGCTTCTAGGGCATTGGACAACACGCAAAAAGCTTTGCAGTGGAATGGCTAGGGAAGACTGCGCTAGTTTTGCTCGAAGGCATTGCGCAGCCGCACATTGAAGTTCTTCAAACGACCGGGAAAATCACATCCCGCTTATCGGTACGGTTAGAGCCATCGTTCATCTCTTTCGGCTATGCGGTTTAGCAATCCCACATACTTGGAGCCTTGAATGCACTGAAGGCGCTGCAACAGCGGCTACTAGATATTGCCTACCAAAATAGAACTAGCCATCGGCCTGCAGACTCCACAATCCGGGTGGGAGCCAGATTTCCCTCGGAGCATCCGTGCCTTGATTCGCCATCACAGGCCCTAGAAACTCAACCACCGCCTCTACAACTTCCGAAAATGCCTCCGGCACATGATCCTGGCCAAGGCGTTTACGGAAAGCCTGCCACTGTAGCTGTTTGCTGTCCACAAAAGCGGCAGAAAAGGGATTGGTTTCAGGAATTTCGGTCCCGCGTTTCTGGAAGGTACCGTCAACCGCACTCTTGAGGTTTTTCGACTGGAATTCGTGTTGACGAGACATCAGCCAGATATCGTAAAAGTCCTTCATCCGGCTGTTCAGCTCACCCAGATTCACCATTGCCTGGAATTTCTCGGCAATAGACGATTCAGGTGTGTAGCACTGAATCCGTGCAGCGGGAAAATCCAGTAAGGTTGGAAACTCCAGCCAGGAGGGGGGGAACGGAAATACGGGATCGCCAAAGCCAATATCCAGTTGCATCGGAATTCTGGCGTTGTCGAGAAAACCAGTGAAGGTCACCCTCAGTCCCTGATAGTCTGCATCTTCGGTGATGGCTTCTGCCTTCAGGGTATCTGGATCGAAATGCAAACCGTCATCCATCACTTCAGCAGCAATGATTTCTTGTACCTGGTCCAGAATCGCCTCAGGTTCGTTACTGGTCTGGCCCAGCATATCAATATCCCGGGTCGGTCGGCTGGTCTGCCCCCCCTGCATGGCCCAGAGCATCAGTGCGCCCTTCAGGGTAAAGCAGCCGCTGTGGGGGGGCGATTGGCTCAGCCGATACAGAAACCGCTCCATGGCGTAATACTGCAAGAGCTCCTGAAAGGGGGGCGCTTTTCAGCCCGGGATTTATTCAGCAGTTTCTGTCGAACAGACGCGGCGGTGTTCGTTGCCATCGCGATCTCCTTTCACTTTGGTTATTCCGTTGATTGACTGATTCCATTCACAACTTGGCTTCCACATAGGGTGCCATAACAGTGGCGACCCGGCAGATTCGGGCGTATTCCATCAACTTGCCCGGCAGAAAGGTTTTACGAATGCGATAAAGCTCCAGCGCCTCAAGCACCACATCCATGCCGATACGATTCCGGAACTTGAAACAGTCCGCCAGGGTTTTCTCCGGGTTGTAAACGTTCAGGGTAATGCCATCTACATCGACCTGCTCAATGCCTGCACTGAAGGCTAGTCCGGAGAACCGGTACCCGGCCACCGGCGGGTAATCCAGAACCGGGAGACGGGCATCCCTCGCCACCGCCAGATGCACCTGATGGGGGGGAATCTGTGTGGTGATGCCATGCCAGTCCAGCGCGGAAATCAGGCAAAGCACTGCACTTGGGAACCGAGTAGCGGCGGCCACCAGATCCGGGTTTTCGATGGGCGGCAGATCCGCCAGTCGGTACAGACCACGGCTGACCGGCTCTATCAGCCCCCTCATCCCGGAGCTGATAGAACTGGTACCGACTAAAGCCCCCCCGCGCCAACGCTTCGCTCAAGCGGAGCTGGCCTCCTTGCTTTTGGAACAGGGCTTGAAGTAGTACCCGGGAAGATTGGGGGGGAGAACTGGAATCAGACAAATCGTCACCACTTAGCAATATCTGGTGACAGTTTGTCTGATTATCGTTTAGGGTTCAAGCGGCAGCTTCGTCGACGCTGCCCGACGCATCATACTCCGTGGAGGGAGGTGAGTCGGGATCAAGGCATTCCAGGGACAGTTTACCGGAGATCAGGCCGAGCACCGGAGTGGCGTATTCGCTGGACTTGAGATCAGAGTTAGAGAGCCTCTAGACAACTCTTCCAAATCGGGCCATAGCAATTTGTAAAATCGCTGGTTAGTCTATCCATCCATACAATCACGTGACTGTTTTTTAGCGCCAATCAAGACTCATGCCTCAACTACCTCCGAATGCATATGCCATCGGCACCCTCATGTGCCAGACCACCCGGGACATTCTCTGGACGCCGGCTGAAGCTGGGTTCAGCAGGCAAACCCGGCGCCGGGCTGGCATTGCGGGTCGGCTCGGGCCAGGCCACCTACCACCGTTTTGATCCTCGCAAGAAGCAGCATCTGATTACCTACGGAGCCCGGATGATCGCCGCCAAGCATCAACCTGCCACCGCCCAGGGCTGGCTATCAACCCGGGAGATCCGTGGCCGGGGGGGTTATTTCGGGGGGGGCGAGGTAAATGTGCTGAACCTGCTGGCGCATACCTGCTGCCATGAGTTTGCCCATCTGCTGCAGCACAGTGCCGGGCAACGGCATTACGGCTCCGTTCACAACCGGCATTTCTATGAAGCCCTGGACGAGCTGCATCATAGCGGTGCAGCAGACGCTACCCGACGGTACCTGTCCGGGCTGGCCAGCGACTGCGGATAGCGCTATCCAGTGCACCCTTTGAATTTCCGAATCCCGCTGCGGAGAACCGGCACTGGCAGGTGGGGGGGATTCGGTGGTGTTCGGGGGGGATGGCCGGCGCGAGAAGCGGGGGGGCCAGGTGGTGCGCGTTAACCGCAAGACCTGCACGGTGACCGTCAGCCAGCATGCCCGGATCCTTCGCTACCGGGTGCCACTGTCGCTGCTTCGACGGGCGCCGCGGCCTGACTCAGGCGGGTTCCCGAGCCCCCCCGGTGCGCGCTAGCAGGTCCCGGATCTCCGGCAGACAGGAGCACAGTTGGTGCCACACCTCAGCTGCTCACCCAGTGCTTCGGGGGGCTGGCCATGCCCTGTTCAATGGCTTCGGCAATCTGGTGCTCACCCACGCCAAAACAACTGCAGACAATCTGCCCTGACGCTTCCCCCCCTTCCGCTGTGCCGGCCGCCAGTAACGAGCGGCGTTGTTCTGGCGCCAGTTCACCTTTACCAAAACAGCTGTCCAGCCAGTCCAGATCCGGCATGGTCTGAACACAGGCTCAACCAGTAACACGGCATCGAGTCGATCGCCGCTGAGCCAGGCGGCCCGGTAACGCTGTCTCGCGCGGTCTTCCATGACCAGTTCCGGTTCCCGTGAAAAACACCGTTGCCCCCCCCAGTCCCGCCAGTTCATCTCGTGGCCACCGGCGAACCACCAGCTGTGACTGTGGGGGGGCAGGCGCTGGCGGCTCCAGTAGGCAAGAGCGGTGTAGTCCAACGAGGCAAGGCGGGGGGGGTCACGCAGCAATAGCCTCGCTTGCCAGCGGGCCACCAGGGGGGCCGGATGGTCGCCACACCATGCTTGCCTTCTGGCTGACCGGAAATGGGATCCACAACCGGACGGATCAGGCTGGACGCCAAAGCGGAGGAGGCAAACCGGCCATTCCAGTGGATGGGCACAAAGACTTCACCGGTGCGCTGTCCGGTGTTGGCCCGAACCCGGCCAACGTAGCCCGCATTGCCCGGCCCACGCAGCACCGCCAGGGCACCTTCAATCAAACCAAAGCCGGCGATATCCGCCGGGTGCAACTCTATGAACGGTTCGCTCCGGTGGGCAAACAGCCTGGGGGGGGCCAGGGCCGTTCGGGTCATGGTATGCCATTGGTCACGGATTCGGCCGGTATTCACCACCAGCGGGTACCGGGGGGGTCCAGGTAGCTGCCCGGGCGGCAAACTGGACACGGGCACCAATCGTGCCCGGCCATCCGGCGTGGGAAATTGCCCGTGCCCAAACAACCGTCGGGTTTGCACCCAGGCTCCGGGATTGCCGGCGGTGACGGGCCACTGCACCGGCGTCAGCTCGTCGTACTCCTGGTTGCTGAATTGAGACAAGGCGGAAATATTGAACACTCGTTCGCCCCCCCCATTGCCATAGCCGGACAATACCGCATGTTCGCGAAAGATATCGGCGGGGGGGGACTGGTAATCGAAAGCATGAGCATGGCCGAGGGCCCGGGCAACATCCCGGATAATCTGCCAGTCCGGTCGGACCTGCTCCGGCAGGGGGGGTAGAAACCGCCGTTGGCGCGAAATGCGACGCTCCGAATTGGTCACCGTTCCATCTTTCTCGCCCCCCCAACCGGCAGCCGGCAAGAGAATATCGGCAAACTGCGTGGTATCGGTCTGGGCCACACAATCCGAGACGATCAGGGTCTGGCAACGGGACAATGCCTGGTGAATACGTTCGCTGCCCGGCAGGCTGACTGCGGGGGGGTTGGTGCCCATCACCCAGAGTACCCGGATCTCTCCCCCCCGATGGACTGCCTCGAACAGGTCCACCGCTTTATGGCCGGGACCACGGGCCATCTTCTCGCTGTGCCAGAAATCCGAAACCCTGAGCAAAGCGCCTGGCGTGTCATAATCCATATGGGCTGCCAGAGTATTGGCCAGCCCGCCAACTTCACGGCCACCCATGGCATTGGGTTGTCCCGTCAGCGAAAACGGGCTCGCTCCCGGTCGGCCCACCCGGCCGGTAGCCAGATGGCAGTTAATGATGGCGTTGGCCTTATCCGTACCAGCAACCGACTGATTAATACCCTGGGAAAACGCGGTCACTGTCCGTCCGGTGTCTGCAAACCATTGATAGAAACACTCCACCTCTTTTACTGCCAGATCGCAGCCCCCCCTGGCCACCGCTTGCACAGAAGGCGCGCAGGATCGGGCGATCGCCAGGGTTTCCTCGAAGCCGTTACAATGCTCTGCAAGGTAGTCCTCCGCCAGGGCTCCGTGATCGTGTAGCCAGACCAACAGGCCATTGAACAACAGGGTGTCGGTTCCGGGGGGGCGAAGCTGAAGGTGCAGATCAGCGAGATCCGCTGTCGCTGTCTTTCTGGGATCGATGACCACCACTCTCCGTCCCTGACGGCGCGCAGCACTCATTCGCTGGTACAGTACCGGGTGGGCCCAGGCGGCGTTGCTGCCCGCGAGCACCAGCAGGTCCGCCAGCTCAAGATCCTCGTAGCAACCGGGAACACAGTCCTCGCCAAAAGCACGCTTATGTGCCGCAACGGCCGAGGACATGCACAGTCTGGAATTGGTATCCACATGCGGTGTGCCGATGAACCCCCCCTTGGCCAGCTTGTTGGCAATGTAATAATCCTCCGTGAGTAGCTGCCCGGAGAGATAGAAGGCCACGGATTCCGGGCCATGCTCACGCACCGATTCGGAAATAACCTCGGCTACCCGGTCAATGGCCTCCGTCCACGCCACCTCACGGCCCTCAACCTTTGGCACCAGCAACCGGTTGGCATCCTCCAGCGTCTCATGCAAGGCAGAACCCTTGACGCAAAGCCGTCCGCCATTGGCCGGGTGCTGATGGTCGCCTTCGACATGGCCAGGGGGGGCGGCCAGAACACCGCAGCCAACACCACAGTAGGGGGGGCAGGTGGTGGCAATAGAGTCCGCTGGCGTGTCGTGGTGTTTCATGCTGTTCCTCGCTCTTAAACCAAAAAAAGCCCGCCACCCGGTTTCCGTTTCCAGAGCCGGGGGGGGCGGGCTTCGTTGCCTGTGTTGTCTGCCACCAAAGAAAGCAATTAGGAGGCCAGTACACGCTTTGATGCCTGAAAGGGCCTTGAATGGCGCATGGTGCGCCTGTCGAAGCCAGGTGCCCCCCCGTTAAAAAGTTTCCGTGAAAAGCCTATCGATTGACGTTCACCTTGGTGCAAAGGGCCATTTTCTGCACCAAAACCACCCCCCCGGCACAGAACCGGATTCCCCCCCTGTCGGAACGTGCAGGCATGCCGCAACTTACTGAAATAACTGAATAGTTCTAAATGGCACGGCTTGTGCTCAGTGATTAGTGAACCATCACGACATCACAGCTCTCATTTACAGGCATCGGCGCCTGCTCTCCGGCAACGGAGGCAGGCGCTTTTTTTTTGCGCGTCTGAAATGAGAGAACCGAGAGGCATCACGATGAAGACAGTGAACCATTATGTTCGTCCTTTACTGACCGCCACCCTGATCGGCCTGAGCTCCCTGGCCCAGGCCGACATCGGCCCGGCGGAGAAACCCGATCTGAAGCTTGGCTTTATCAAACTCACGGATATGGCGCCCCCCCTGGCGGTTGCCTGGGAACAGGGCTACTTCATGGACGAAGGGTTATTCGTAGAACTCGAAGCTCAGGCGAACTGGAAGGTGCTGCTGGACCGGGTGATCACCGGTGAACTGGACGGCGCCCACATGCTGGCCGGCCAGCCCCCCTGGGCGCCTCCATAGGCTATGGCACCCAGGCCGATATCATCACCGCCTTCAGTATGGACCTCAATGGCAACGGCATTACCGTGTCCAACGACGTCTGGGAAGCGATGAAACCAAACCTGGACATGGAAGGCGATCATCCGGAACACCCGATTTCAGCCAGCGCGCTGAAGCCGGTGGTAGAGCAGACCCGCGCCAACGGCGAGCGCTTCCGCATGGGCATGGTGTTTCCGGTGTCCACCCACAATTACGAACTGCGTTACTGGCTGGCCGCCGGTGGCTGAATCCCGGCTTCTACGCGCCCCCCCAGCGCGGCGATACCAGCGGCACCCTCCAGGCCGATGTGCACCTCTCCGTGACACCGCCGCCCCCCCAGATGCCCGCCACCATGGAAGCAGGCACCATACAGGGCTACTGCGTGGGCGAGCCCTGGAATCAGCAGGCGGTTTTCAAGGGCATCGGTGTACCGGTGATTACCGATTATGAAATCTGGCCCAACAACCCGGAAAAGGTGTTCGGGGGGGTCACCGAAGCCTGGGCCGAGCAGAACCCCCCCAATACCCACCTTCGGTTACTGCGGGCTCTGATCCGCGCAGCTTACTGGCTGGACGAAAACCAGAATGCTAACCGGGAGGCCGCCGTGGACATCCTTGCCCGCCCCCCCAGCTACGTGGGGGGGGCCGACAGGGAAGTCATTGCCAACTCCATGACCGGTACCTTCGAGTATGAAAAGGGCGATGTCCGGGAAGTACCGGATTTCAACGTCTTTTTCCGCTACCACGCTACCTATCCGTATCCGTCTGATGCGATCTGGTACCTGAGTCAGATGCGGCGCTGGGGGGGCCAGATTCCCGAAGCAAAATCCGACGACTGGTATATGAAGACCGCAGCCCGGGTGTATCGGGGGGGCGATCTTTACGCCGAAGCGGCCCAGTCACTGATCGAGGACGGCCTGATGACCGCCAGTGATTTCCCGGACTTTGCCCAGGAGAATTTTGAACGCCCCCCCATGCAGGGTGAGCTGATTGACGGCGTCCCTTTCACTCCGCGCGAACCCAATGCCTACATCAACCGTTTCAGTATCGGCCTGAAAGGGTCGGAGACACCGTAAGGGAGGGCCTGACATGACGACGTTAAGCGCAAGAATCAGTCAGTCCATGGCCAGTGGCAGCCGCCAGCTACTTTCCGGTCTGCAACCGGGCGAATGGCTCAGCCAGGGCAAGCAGCTGCTGTTACCACTGGTTGGTATTCTGGTCTTCCTGGCTTCTGGCATCTGGCCGCGCCACAGGTGGAAACCTCCCTGGGGGGGGCCTTTCCCGGCCCGGTGCAGGTGTGGGAACAATCCGGACAACTGTGGCAGGAGCATATCAGCCAGCGGGAGCGGGCCGATAAGTTCATCGCCATGCAGGAGGAGCGTAATGCCCGCATTCTGGCTGACAACCCGGAGGCAGACGTCCGTATCCGGGCTTACCCCCCCGGCGCACCCACCTTTCTCGACCAAGTGGTCACCAGCCTGCTGACGGTGCTGGCCGGTTTCGCCCTGGCGTCGCTGATTGCAGTACCTCTGGGCATTGTGTTTGGCCTCAACCGGTATTTCCAGGCGGCGGTGAACCCATTGATACAGATCTTCAAACCGGTCTCTCCGCTGGCCTGGCTGCCGCTGGTGACCATGGTGGTATCGGCCACCTATGTCAGTGACGATCCAATGTTCGAGAAGTCGTTCCTGACCTCGATGATTACGGTCACTCTGTGCAGTCTCTGGCCAACACTGATCAACACCAGCGTTGGAGTGGCAGCGGTAAACCCCCCCGACCTGCTGAACGTCTCCCGGGTACTTCGGCTGTCGTTCTGGACCCACGTTCGCAAGGTGGTGTTGCCTTCGTCGGTGCCGATGATCTTTACCGGCTTGCGGGTGTCGCTGGGCATTGCTGGATGGTGCTGATTGCCGCCGAGATGCTGGCGCAGAGTCCGGGGGGGCTGGGCAAGTTTGTCTGGGATGAGTTCCAAAATGGCAGTAGTCAGTCTTTGAGTCGGATTATGGTGGCGGTGCTGGCCATCGGGTTTATCGGGTTCTTGCTGGATCGGGTCATGCTGTTGATTCAGCGGAAGGTGGCCTGGAATGAGTGACCGACTTTTACCTGTAGCCTCACTTAACCCTGAAATCTCTGACGGCGGAGCATGCCGCACCGGTGGGTAGTGCCTCCCGGGACACGCGGTGAATACGT